>Ga0255457_1018_pt1 | contig 43303 bp, 45 predicted proteins | sample ANMaggQBNCT02L10_FD_182650 | JGI IMG/M metagenome (GOLD analysis project Ga0255457, IMG submission 182650) | Sediment cell enrichment communities from methane seep in Santa Monica Basin, California, United Staets - ANME aggregate JGI... | ecosystem: Environmental > Aquatic > Marine > Cold seeps >...
TTTTGCGGAAAACTTAAGCGAGGATCGTACGAACCAAGATTACGTGAGGGGGATACTAATCCAGAAGCGAGATTAGAATTTGAAAATGATATTATTTTCGATGTAGAAGTTAAAACTCCTGGATTTACAGATCAGTTTGTAATCCCTGAAGGCAAAGATATTTTGCTAAAGCCTAATGTTATAATTTCAAATGAATCCAGAAATAAATTAAAAGATTATTGTGATGAAAAAAATATATATCTTATTTGGCCTAATATTTTAAAATTGAAGAATTTTATTGAAAGTGCTGCAAGTAAATTTGAAAATGTGAAAGGAGAAAATCATTTTAATTTACTTTTTATTAATTGGACATACACAAGTTTTCCAGAATGGGAATTAAATGAACCATTGTATTTACTTACAAATCCTATTAGCGGACTATTGCATAATAAAAAAGCACAAGAGATAATAGGATTAGATAATGACTGTATGAATAAAATATCTGCTATTGTGTTATATCGGGATACTTTTGACACATTAATATCACAAGATTTTCTATATCATTTTAAACATAATTCGTTTAAATTAATATTAAATGAAAATTTAAGAGAAAATAATAATTTTGATTTACTTTGTGAATCATTAAAAATGAATCCGTATGATCCCGGTTTATTTGTTAAATGGATCCATTCAGAATATGCATTTCGTGAAGATATTTATGAGGATGCTGCACAAGATGCTACTGATTTTGTATACGAATTATTATGGGACTCTGATGAATTATTATCTGCAATTGATCCTGATGTAGAACTACTCAAACGATTTAAAACTCCTTTACAAAGAAATTTTATCAAAAAAAGAAGTTATTATTAATATATTCTATGCAAATAATAATAATTATTTATATAACCATAAGTTAATTTTATCTTAACATATATGAGTCGCCTTCAAATGGTTTCTAGGTACTAATACTAATCTTGGTTTGAAGTTATTAAATCTTAATCGTTATACCCCGCAGCTTCGTTGCGGTTTAGACAAGCTATGGTCAATGCAACCCTCAGTTTCCTGAGACATGAGATACCCCACAGCTCTGCTGTGGTAAGCTTCATTATGTTATTTCGCTCTCCCGCCGCCCCCTTCTTGCCTTCCCCCTGCCCGGGTGCCCATATCGCTCAACTCCACCCTAGCGCCCTTGAAGATTCCCACATCACCCCGCCAGCACATGATGCACAACAGCCTCCATCAATTTCCCGCCCTCGGTCTGCGCTTGTTCCAGCCCGGCCTCCAGTTCATCGCAGAGGGTCATGAGCTGGTCGAGTTTGGCGAAGATGCGTTTTTGTTAGGTTTATCAACTCACTTCATAACTTTTAATTAACAAATCTTTGGCTTTTTCCAAATCATCAACCGATGAAATAGTAATTTCCAGATCACCTGAACCAAAATGCCAAATATTTTTCATGTCTCTTGTAAATCCCTTCTCTAGAGTAATACTGTCAGGATCAACTTTTACATAAACTAATATTTTTTTTGTCTGGGTATGAATTTCAACACACGCAAAGTTCTTAATTCGTTTAAAGGCAAAATAATGTTTTAAGGTCTTCATTTGCACATCATCGCCCAATCCAGTGAAAAAATCTTTCAATGCTTCAAATCGATCTTTTTGATTTTTATCAGCTTGAGCGAGATGATCACTGACGGTCTTTACTCCTCTAATTGACGGACCATTTTGAGCACTTGATGCATTTACCAGGTCTAAATGCAATAAATCTTCACCAAATTTCCTATATCTGATAAGTTCAATGTTGCGATTTATTTGTTGAACTGCATGTTCATCATATTTTGTAAAATCTCCTGCAATGCATAATAATCGTGGAGCACTCCAATCGATTTCTTCTTTTTCTCCATGTTTTTCAAGTACTAATAATTTGAATTCTGCCTGATGGTCCATTAACCAGTCCAGATAGAAAAGACCTTGATTTATTACATTTTCATTCATGGCCCTTTTATATTCAATAATGACTGGACACCCATTTTCATCAATTCCAAGAGAATCAATTCTCCCACCATGAGTTTTACCTGTAGTGTATTCTGTGGCGAGGAATCTAATTCCAAGAATTTCTTCAAGATTTTGTTCTATTAGATTCTGGAGTGACTTTTCTAATACAACAGACTTCCCTTCAATCTCATTAACAATTCCACCCTGAATTTTAAAAATCTTAACATCACTCATATAATAATCTCCTCATATTTAGTAGATGTGATTGGAAATTGTTCCTTCTTTTTCAGAATCAGCAAGTCCATGTTCAATCAATATATTCTTAATGATATTTTGGCTAAATACAAATAATTCATTGGATTCTTTCTCATCAATAGTTTTCCCTGTATGTGCAAATTTATTCCTTTTAGCATTAAATCTTATAAAAAAGTTGTAGTCATCTGAATTTATTCTTTCATTCAAATTTAAAACTTCAATTTTTGATTCTGTGGACCATTTATCTTGAGTTTTGAATTTCTTTTTTCTTTCTGCTGACACTTTTTTTTCAGATAACATTTCTTCAAATAATTGTGATATGTATTTTTCGATTATAAGCCAACTAAATAAGAATGATTGAGAATATTCAGAGTTGTAGAAATGTGTAAAACTCTCAAGTAGGAATAACACTGATTCATTTATTGTTTCATCATGTGAAACATTTTCGGCAACTTTTATAATCATCTTCATAGAGTCTAATGGTATTGCATTCTTCCTCAATCCATGAGAATTATAAGGTGTAAATCTTTTAGATTCAAATTGCCATAAAAATCCACCAACTGATAATGATTCAGGATCAATTTCCATTGAAAATAATTCTGTTTCCCTTACAGATATTGAATTAACACCAAAAAGAAGGGAAACTCCAAAAATTGTGTTTAATATTTTTATTGCTGCTTTTTCACTTTTATTTTGAATACCTATAAATCCAAAAGTATCAAAAAATCCATGTTTATTATTGAAGTTGAATTTATTTTCAGCCTCGGGTAAATAAATTGGTTTGCCAATTGCATTGATTAATTTTTCGTTAAAAGTAAGTTCCAGATTATCTCCTATGCGGAGACCAGGGTAATAATATACACCAAAGCCGTTTAAATACTCTTTTTCGTCACTTTTTGAGTTTATTCGTTGTTTATTAATATCTTTATTTTCTTTTATTTGAGCAGCTTGTTGTTTTGCTTGATTAATTGATTTAGATACTAATGAATCCGGTTTTAATAATTCGGAAATATTCCCTTTTATATTCATACCCCAACCTTTATAATCAAATACTTGGCCACTAATAATTCCTTTCCTTAAATTTATTGTGGGATCATTTCGTAAAGTAATTATTAAGTTGGATATATGTGGCAAAAAAATATCTGAATACTTATTTTCTTGATATCCAATATTATCATCGAATCTTGGAAATGTGGTCGTTTCAATTTTATTCGTTTTCCATCGAGGTTCTTCCATAATTTCAATTACTTTTTGAATAAAATCAGATCCTATGAATGGACCGTTGATAATAATTTCTCCGTCCTTTCTTGAATGATTATGCATTGTGATAAAAAGTTGATATTCTAGAGGTTCAGTTACCCAAAAAATTTCTATTTGGCAAGGGTAAGAAAAATCTAAGTTATTTGGGATTTGAGACTGTTCTGATTCATCCAACATTTCACATTCTTTTCTAAAATCACTCAAGAGTTTTTGAACCCATGTCTCTAAATCTTGGACTCCCTTTTCTTTTTCAACCATACTTTATCACGTATTTTTACTTCGTAAATTTATAAATTCAGATTATTATAACCAATAACAATAATTACATTTAAGTAAGCTAGCTTCTTTATAATTGGGGTGTCTCTATAAAAATCTTCCTGGAATTATAAAAGTTGAAAAAAAGCAATCTAAATAGCCATTATGTGGATATGAATCTGGATGTTATGCCCTTCAGTGCAGGAACCGGTTGAAATATATTTTATATGTTATTGAACTAATTCCAGCCCCCATCCCTCCTTCGGCTCTCCTGCCGCCACCTCTCGCTCTGCTCCCACCCGCCCTTGCGGTGCGGGGGCTGGCAGGAGCTTTTCGACTATTCCAGCAGGCTCTCGGTGTGAAGTAGGGATGGATGCTTGGGTGACAAGATATACACAGGAGGTTTTCTACGATACCGGGACCAAAGGTGGTTTATGAGGATGGGAGGTGTATAGTGTGTGATATGCATTGTGTAAGGGATAATATTGAGGATGTTGAGAGGTGATTTTAATACTCAGCATCACGATTTTCTATCCTGTCCGCAAATATTTTACTCTGCCTGATCATCCTGAAGCTCCTCAGTAAAAGGATATTCCAGTTTCAATTCTTTATAGGCCCATCTGAATTTTTCCTCGATAACTTCAGGGGTATAATCATCTGAGCGGCACTTTTCCAGCAGTTCGTATGCCCGTCTGCGCCTGTTGCCAAAGTTTTTATTGATCTCATCCTTATCTACCTTTATCTCTTTCCACCTTACCACAATACCGGGCACGATCTGGTTCAAGATCACTTTCAGACGTTTACAAGGGTAATCAATATCGTATATATCATCCTTCATAATTTCACCTATCAATAAGAGCAACCGGATTTGTTTAATATTTTCTGGTAGTATATAAAGTGTAGGATTATATACTCAAGTAAATCTGACCGAAATTAGGATTTTGTTTATGTTAATTTTAAGCAATATTAATTACAAATAAGATTATATTAGCTATAGAATACTATCATTAATTCGAATATACACGGGAGGTATGAATTATGACAAGTATAAGAGCAACACAAACGGAAAAGAACCTTTTGACCGCTTTTGCGGGAGAATCGCAGGCAAGGAACCGCTATACATTTTTCGCATCAGCAGCGAAAAAGGCCGGGTATGAACAGATATCAGCCATCTTCATAGAGACTGCTGATAATGAAAAGGAACATGCTGAAAGATTATTCAAATTCCTCGAAGGCGGAGCGGTGGAAATTACCGGTTCATTTCCAGCAGGTATAATAGGTGATATAGTACCAAACCTTGAGGCTGCAGCCGATGGCGAGAATTATGAACATACAACGATGTATCCGGAATTTGCCGATGTAGCAGAAAAAGAAGGTTTTCCTGAAATTGCCGAGGTTTTCAGAAATATCGCTGTGGCTGAGAAGGCACACGAAGAGCGCTACCGTGCACTGATCGAGAATATTGAACAGGACATGGTGTTTAAGCGGGACACTGTCGTAAAATGGAAATGCCGCAACTGCGGATATATCCATGAAGGTGCAGAAGCACCTGAGGAGTGTCCGGCATGTGCTCATGAAAGGGCATATTTCGAGCTGTGGGGAAAGAATTATTAATTGACAGGTGAGGACATGAAAAGAATAGCATGGGGAATTACCGGTTCAGGTGACATGATACGAGAGACATATGATGTCATGGTCGATATTAAGAAAAAGACAGACCTTGAATTTATGGTATTCCTGTCAAAAGAAGGCGAAACAGTATTGAAATGGTACCGCATATGGAACGAAATCCAGCGTGATTTTAACAATTTCAAGACAGATGCCGGGCCTAATTCTCCTTTCATTGCCGGTCCGCTTCAGGTAGGGTACTACGACCTGCTGCTGATAGCACCTGCAACAGCAAATACTGTGGCAAAGATCGTCAATGGAATTGCAGACAGCCTGGTAACAAATACGGTATCCCAGACCGCAAAAGGAGATACTCCTATATATATACTGCCGGTCGATCAGGTCAAAGGTACTGTCAAAACAACAACTCCTACCGGAAGGAAGCTTGAGCTCAAGATGCGCAATGTAGATGTTTCCAATTCCGAAAGACTTGCGCAGATGGAGAATATCACAGTATTGAAAAGTCCTGAGGAAATCTATGATGTAATAGGAATATAGAGTGAGTAGTTCAACTAAAGAGGTGATGTGAAATGGCAATAGATCCTATATGTAAAATGGAAGTGGATGAATCAACTGCAAAGCACACTTCCGAATACAAGGGGAAGAAATATTATTTCTGTGCCCCTGGCTGCAAAGCGGAATTCGATAAGAATCCGGATAAGTATTGTTGATAGTTGAGTGATAATCGGGTGATGGGCATGTCGAGAGATATAATGATAGAGCTTGGAGTATCAATAGATAATATTGCAACCCTTGAGGATGCAGTGAATACCGCACTTACGATTGAACAGCAGGGACATAAATTTTATCTTGATAAAGCAGGGACTTCAACTGGTATAGCTGCAAAGGATCTATTCGAATATCTGGCAGCAGAAGAGAGCAGGCATATAGAATATCTCAATAATTTTCTAAAAACCGGGCATTCATCTGGTTTCAATGAGGCTGATCCACCGGATTTTACTCAGTCCTTTGCCAGTGAGTTTACAAAGGAAAAACCGGGTGAGCTGGATGTGCTGATGAATGCTCTACGGTTTGAGAAAAAGAACGAGGATTTTTACAAAGAACTTGCAGTATGGACACACAATTCTCAACAGAAGGAGTTCTTTGATATGATGGCATCTTTTGAACACGGACATGTGGAACTCATTGACGGTTTTATCGATGCTGCAACACAGTTTCGAATGCAAACGTAGAATACGGGGTGTCATAATTGACAGATGAAGTAGAACCGCTGGAACTGGCCCGGGGTGTATACTGGGTAGGTGTAATAGACTGGAACCTGAGGGATTTTCATGGCTATGTAACCCCAAAAGGGACCACGTATAATGCATACCTGATAGTGGATGATACAATTACGCTTGTGGATACTGTAAAAGCTGAGTTCTCAGCCGAGATGCTCAAACGGATAAGCCAGATAGTAGATCCTGCAAAGATCGACCATGTAATTGTAAACCATGTTGAGATGGACCATTCCGGATCACTTCCGGCAATTATGACAGCAGCGCCAGACGCAACGATATACTGCTCAAAGAATGGAAAGGATGGTCTGCATCTGCACTATAAGGCAGACGGTTGCGAGGACTGGGCTATTGAGGTCGTTAAAACAGGCTCTGAATTAAGCCTGGGCAGCAAGACCCTGATGTTTATCGAAGCCACCATGCTGCACTGGCCTGATAGTATGCACACCTACATTAAAGAAGATAAGATACTGCTGTCCAGTGATGCTTTCGGGCAGCATATTGCCACTTCAAAGCCTTTTGATGATGAAGTAGGGGACGTAATGGCAGAGGCTGCTGAATATTATGCAAATATCCTGATGCCTTTTGGCAGGGTCATCCTGAAATACATTGACACTGTAAAAGAACTGGGTATTGATATCAATATGATCGCACCTGGCCACGGCATTATCTGGAGGCAGGATCCGGCAAAGATAATAGAAGCCTACGGGCGCTGGGCCAGAGGTGAGACTAATAAGAAAGTGCTGATCATCTATGATACTATGTGGGGAAGTACCCATATCATGGCAAACTCGATACTGGAAGGTATAAAAGCGGCTGGAGTAGAAGTAAAATTATTAAACATTAGAAAGAACGATCTAAGCGGTATAATAACAGAGGTACTGGAAGCACCTGTGATCATAGTAGGTTCACCTACCCTGAACAATGGTATATTTCCATCCGTTAGCGAACTCTTAACATACCTTAAAGGATTGCACCCTAAAGGCAAGCAAGCTGTGGCCTTCGGGTCATATGGCTGGGGTGGCGGTGCTGTAAAAGCAGTGGAAAAGGAACTGGAAATGGCTGGATTTGAGTTGATCGAGCCAGGGTTGCAGATACGATATCGGCCCGATGAGGAGGGAATAGCAGCCTGCCTACAATTGGGTGATCGAATAGCCGGGTTTGTACAATGAGATTAACTGTCATAAAAAATAAGCTGAAAATGACTGAGAAAATAGTAGTGATGTATAATGGCACAATCTGAAGATTTTGAAACTGGAATATATGAATGGGCTAAAGTGAATGCTTCACCACCAGGGTACTAATTGAATCCTGATTATGACATTGTAATGACAAACATAAAAGGGCTTGGTAACAATAAGAAAAGGTGATTGAATGAAGAAGAATGAAGGTACGGCTGACCGGGTTATCAGAGTAATTCTCGGATTCATACTGATATATATAGGAGCTATACAAATGGATTTGTCTGGTGTACTGGCCTATATTGTGGTGCTGGTAGGAATTATCCTGTTGATAACCGGAACAACTGGATTCTGTGGATTATACACTGTTATTGGAATCAATACTCTAAAGAAAAAAACCGATTAGATGGTATAATTGGACCATTCCGGATTGCAAGTTCCGTATCCACTTCAAATCTAAGGGTAATTTAAAAATTATTAGACAGGATCGACAGGATATACTGCAACGTCAACATCCTGTAAATCCTGTAAATCCGGTAAATCCGGTCAAAATACCATGCTTTTTGAAGTAGATACCAAGTTCCTGCTTAGAAGAATCACATACATCTAAACAGACTTAAATTGCATACCCCCTCTCCAAAACAATATTATTATCATGCCAAGTGGCAATAAAGCAATGAAAAGGACTACGAATGCTCTGATAAATGAAAAAAGTCCTTATTTATTACAGCATGCCCATAATCCGGTTGATTGGTTTCCATGGGGAAAAGAAGCACTATCACGTGCCAGAACTGAAGATAAACCCATCTTTCTAAGTATTGGATATTCCACCTGCCACTGGTGTCATGTGATGGCACGAGAATCATTTGAAAACATGCAAACAGCCGATATCCTGAATGCAAATTTCATCTGTATAAAAGTTGATCGTGAAGAGCGCCCGGACCTGGATGAAATTTATATGAAGGCTGTACAGATGCTTGCAGGCACTGGCGGCTGGCCTCTATCTGTCTTTCTAACACCTGATAAAACCCCGTTCTATGGCGGAACATATTTTCCACCTGAACCACGACACGGTTTACCTGCCTTCAACGATCTTTTACAGACAATTATACAAATCTGGCAAGATGATCGAGAACAGATCCAGCAGAATTCCAAACAGATCTTACAGCTTTTACACAATTCCTATCTCCATAAACCTGAGATAAGGACTGAAGCAATCTCAGGCGATCTGCTTGATAATGCTTATGAACAACTCATACTTCAGTTCGATTCTGGCTATGGAGGATTTGGTACGGATATAAGATCTGGTCTTGTGAAAATACCAAAATTCCCGCAGCCTGGTTTTCTTTCTTTTTTGCTTAGGTATTACCATCGTACCAAAGAGAAATCGGCATTGACAATGGTGGAGAAGACACTGTATGCAATGGCAGAAGGTGGGATTTTCGATCATTTAGGTGGAGGTTTTCATCGATATTCTACTGATAACCAATGGCTAATACCGCATTTTGAGAAAATGCTCTATGACAATGCACTATTATCGAGAGTATATTTTGAGGCATATCAAATTACAGGTGACTCATTTTTTTCTCGAATAGGTAAACGGACACTGGATTGGGTAATACAAGAAATGACCAGCCCCGGCGGAGGTTTTTACTCAGCATTAGATGCTGATAGCGAAGGTAGTGAAGGTGCATTCTATGTATGGTCACCTACTGAGATAAATTCAGTTCTTGATAGAAAGCTTAGCGAAATCATCTGCCAATACTTCGGAATAACTCAGCAAGGGAACTTTGAAGGAGGCAGCAGCGTATTTCATATAACCAAACCAGTTCGTGATGTGAACTATCCGGATGCTACAATTAAGGCCATGCAGCAGCTTCTCAATGCACGTAACCAAAGGGTACGACCGGCAACCGATGATAAGATCATTACCGGATTGAACGGTCTGATGATCAGCGCTTTTTCAGCAGGATATCAGGTATTGCATGATGAACGCTTTTTGGAAGTGGCAACTTCAGCAGCCCGGTTCATCCTTGATAATCTCTTAACAGAAGGACAATTATATAGACGCTATAGGGATCACGAAGTTGCGATTCCTGCAAATCTGGAAGATTACACCTTTTTTATTGCAGCACTGCTTGATCTGTATGAGGCCAGTTTTGATCCACAATGGCTAAAAAAAGCCATCCAATTAAATGAAAGCATGATTGAGATGTTCTGGGATAAAGCAGATGGAGGTTTCTATTTCAATGCCTCTGGTGAAACTGAACTTATTGTATCTATAAAAGAGGCTTATGATGGACCAACTCCTTCTGGCAATTCAATTGCCGCACACAACCTGCTTAGACTTGCAGCAATAACCGGCAATGAGGAGCTGACAACATATGCTGAAAAAATTTTTCTTGCCTTCGGTGAGCAACTAGAGCAAAATCCCCTGGCACACACACAAATGCTTTGTAGTGTTGATTTATATCTAAGCAGCCCTTTGCAAATTGTTATAGTAAGTCAAACAAGTAAAGAGGCCGACGCATTTGTGGCTGAGATCAGACGCCATTTTGTGCCAAATAGAATCATCATCTTAATAGATTCTGATGTTACTGCGGATGAACTTTTGGATCTGATACCATTAATTAGAAACAGGGTAGCCATTCAAGGTAATCCAACTGTGTATATTTGTGAAAACTTCACATGTCAGACCCCCATCACAAATTTAGAGGATTTGAGACGAGCGCTTATAAAAATTATTCCATTATTTAAAGAATAGATGAAAAAGGTGAATAGGATGGTGAATTTAAACAACATATACTGAAATATAAAATCAAGCAAATTCTGGCAAGGTTAAAGCACCTGCAAACGAATGTAAAAATTTAGAAATGGTTATATGCTTATCAAAGATTCAGGAAGCATTTCTCTTCCTTTGAAGAGTTCATTAAATGGTACAATAATAGACCTTATGGGAGTTTAAATTTTGAGAAACTTGAAACTCCAGAACAAGCATTCTGGAGAAAAATGCCACCTGAAGCCATTTTTGGCATAGGCCATAGGTTGTTTGGGTTGTGATATAAATGTTAAAAATTTTCGAAAATATTAAAAGGAGCGGTTGGAATATTAGTTAAATTTGAACTGATAGACGTACTAGTTGAAATTTCGGGGAAATAGGAGATAAAAAGGAGGCGAGATCGATAACCATGCTAAACAAAAACTTAATCCGCCGAAGAATGAGTATTTTTTTATTGTTGACGCTGTACATAGGGTTCTGCCTTGAAGCGGCTGCGTTTCCTCCAGAAGTGATGGCAGTAGGGGAACTTCATGAATTAGAGGAGGGATATTGGATTGAGGTCGTAAAAGCCGATGTAGAGATGGGGGAAGCTTTATTTGCACTTCATAAGGAGGGAAGACCACCTAATGAGGCGTCTGTAATCAGTGGTGAAAGGTTTAGTCTTGATGACGGAGATATTTTTCATTTCGAAGCTAAATTGGATGCTGTATTTCGCAGCGAGGATGCGATTATGGTTGAGCTTACCGATTATGAGTGGTGGCTTGAAGTCCCTGCGCCAGCGCCTGCGTTACCTCCAGAGATTGTGATGACAAAATATGAGTTTGTTATGTTAGATGGGGTTTATGGGATTGAGGTCGGAGAAGCCGATGTAGAGGAAGGAATTGCTTTTTTTGCATTATATAAGGAAGGAGTATGGATTGATGAGGCGTCTGTAAGTAGTGGTGAATTGTTTAGTCTTGATGACGGAAATATTTTTCATTTCGAAGCTACATTGAATGCTGTATTTCGCAGCGAGGGTGCTATTATGGTTGAGCTTACCGATTACGACTACGGGCCGAGGGAAGTAACACCAACACCCCCTGAACCAACACCCGAACCAAGACCACCAATCATAGGAACAAGCGAAACAACAGCCCTTCAAATTCTCATCATAAGTGCTGGTATAATTGTGCTTTTTTTCATCATATTGACACGCCAGCAAAAAAAAGGGGGAGAAATCCCTGAGACAAAAAAAGGAATTGAATTATTAGAAAAAAAACCTGAAATGATTCCCGATTTATCAGTTAATAGAACCACAAGTGAAATTTCTATTACGGAAGGCGAAGAGCTTGATGTAACGATAGAGCTAAAGAACAATGGCAGCGATGTCGCTAAATCGGTATCGCTTTCAGATAGGATTCCTGATGGCTTTAAAATTATTTCGGGCGACAAATTTTGGACTGGGGACATTAAACAGGGTGAATCCAAGTCAATTGAGTACAAAATAAAGGCCGATAAAGCAGGAAAATATACTATTCCCCTCTTAACCGTGGAATACGAGGATAAACGAGGAAAATTATACGAAAAAAGCATAAAGGCTATTAAAATAGAAGTTATTCCTGAAGTGACACTGGTACCAAAAAATGCTTATGGTGTAGTCATTGGTATTGGTAAATATCAAGATGAAGGTATTCCAACCCTAAAATACGCAAGAGAGGATGCTCTTGAGATTTACAATATCCTGACAGATATAAAGTATGGAAACTTTCCCCACGAGAATGTAAAACTTTTACTTGATGAACAGGCAACACTTACTGAAATAAAATCTGCAATGGGAACATTTCTCGCTAGAAATGCAGGTGAGGATGATATGGTCTGCATTTACTACGCTGGACACGGCTCTCCCGAAATAGACCCAACAGGAAATGCTGATGATAAGTTAGAGAAATTTATCGTCCCCTACAATGCAAAAAAAGACGACCTTTTTGGCTATGGACTCTCAATGGACACGATTAGAAAGATTTTAGATGAGAGAATCAAATCAAAGAGAGCCGTTTTCTTTATTGATAGTTGTTACAGCGGTGAAGCAGGAGGAAGAACCTTTTCAAAATCTGATATCCTAGCACGCAATATTACGATATCTGAAAAATTTCTTGATCAGCTTTCCGGTGAAGGGAGAATCATAATCACGGCAAGCAAACCAGACGAACTATCGCTTGAGACTGATGAACTTAGACATGGAATTTTCACATACTATCTGGCGGAAGGGCTGAAAGGTAAAGCGGATCTCAATGAAGATGGTGTCGTAACGGTGGATGAACTATATAGTTATGTGTATGAGCAGGTGACAAAGAAAGCTCGCCAGCTTGGAGGAGGTCAACACCCACTTAAAAAAGGCACAATTGTGGGCAAGATTCCGCTGACACGATACGAAACCGAAGAGATGATGCGCATCAAGGAATTAAATCTTAATGCCAGTAGGTTGTTTGAGGAAGATAAACATGAGGAGGCGCTTGTAATTTGGGGCGAAGTTCTGAAGATAGATGAGGGAAATGCAGAAGCACTGGCTGGCATTAGAAAATCGAAAAAGAAAATCGAAGAAGTTGAAGCGATTCTCACAGAAAAACAGAGAAGATTACTGGAACTGCATAAGAAGGGATTACCAGCAAAAGAATATGATGAAGCAATGATTCTGCTAAAAAAAAATCCCCAGACTTATACAGAGCTTGAGCGAAACATAGTTGAATATATAGAAAAATTGTTAAATGGAGATATTAGTATTGGTGTGTATGTTGATACCCTAAAATTGATAAAATAGAATTATAAGCGATAAAAAATAATCTCAGAACGACACTAAGAACATATCCGGATGAAAATAATGCGTATGCACTGATTGTTGATATACCTACGTACAAAGACTCTAAAGTGCCAAATTAAGATAAAAGGAAGTGAAAAAATGCCTATCGTGGAAGGACTTATAGCATCTACCGCACCCGTGGTGGTGAAATTTCTAATAGATCAGATAAAGAATTATGGAAGAAGTGGTAAGAAAACGAAAGATATAGAGGAATTGAAAAATGCTTTAGATCCCTTTAAGGAAAGGTTTGAAGTTAATGAAGAAGAACTTCAGAAAATAAAGGAGAATGCTGAAAAACTTAGTGAAAAATTAACAGAAAACGGTTTTGACATTACAAATGAAATGTATCAGAATTGGACTTTAAATATTTTGCATGAAAAATTAGGAAGCATGAAACCGCCTGAATCCCCATTCAAAACTGAACTCTGGACCGCCAGGGAAACAAGAGAGATCAAAGGTGTTAGAGATATCAAAATAATTCCCAAAAAATACAGGATCGGTGACAAAATCGTCGTGTATTTCAGATCTGATAAGGATTGTTATCTTACACTGTTTAACATAGGAACGAGTGGAGAACTTACGGTATTGTTTCCCAATTACTTATTCCAGAACAATTTCACCAGAGCCGACAGAATCTATGCCATACCTGGAGATGAATATCCTTTTGAATATGAATTGAGCGGTCCACCAGGTGTTGAAAAAATAAAAGCCATAGCGACCACTTCGAAGCTGAATCTGTTGGATTTCGAATTTTCCAAGGAAGAATTTTTCCATTCTGTTAAGAGCGGTATTGCTGCTCGAGATATCAGCATAGTGGCAAAAAAGATGGAAGAAGTGCCAGTTGACAGCTGGGCAGAAGCCATGTGCGAGTTTGAAGTAGAATGACTTTTTTATTGAGGTACATAGAGGCTGTCCAACAATTATCTAGCCACTAATAAATCCGCCTATAAAAAACCAATTTTTTTATTTTATATCTCAATAATCTTAATAACTATACACTGCAGCTCTGCTGGGGTTGGGAGTGCCGTCGCAACCTCTAAAACAGGGTAGCCATTCAAGGTAATCCAACTGTGTATATTTGTGAAAACTTCACCTGTAAAACTCCCATAACAAATTTAGATGGTTTGAGACAAGCGCTTATCTGAATTCCTCCATCATTTCAATTATTGTTTTATGAGGAGGAAATCCAAGTTCAGTCAACTTCCCGTTAAAGGTCGTCTCTTTGAAATGATCACCGAAGAGCCTGCCCTGTTTGTCGTTTCTATATAATATTCCAATCGGGATTTTTTCGCCCCATTCAGTTGTTTTTACCAGTGCTTCCCTTTTATTATTAAAATCATAATTATCAGGCAGTTTATACATTCTCTCTTTATACCAGCTTGCAGTATGTGTTCCATAACTTATGCAGGGTTGGATCACATCCACGTAAGAGAAACCCTTAAAGCGTATTGCTTCTAAGAATAATTCGCTCAGGTGTTTAATATCTCCTGCATATCCTCTGGCAATGAATGAACATCCATGCAACAATGCTGTTGCCAGTGGCAATAAAGGTTCGAGTTCGACCCCTTCAAACTGAAGCCTGGTTTTATCCCACAGATCAGTAGTAGGTGAAGCCTGTCCTTTAGTGAGTCCGTATATCTGGTTATTATGCACTATAAGTGTAATATCCGGGTTCCTGCGAATAGTATGCAGGAAATGATTTCCACCCTCGCCATAGCAGTCACCATCACCTGTCACTACAATAGTGGTCAGTTCCGGATTCACAATATTAATTGAAACAGCAATAGGCAGGGCCCTGCCATGAAGCCCGTTAAAAAAGTTGCATTTCAAATAATGCGGTAACTTCGCAGCCTGACCGATACCTGAAACCAGGCAAATCTCTTCAGGGTTTTTATCCAGGGCTAATAAAGCATGCTTCATTGCAGTTAGTATCCCAAAATTTGAACATCCGGGACACCACTGGTTCTCTATATTGCTGCTATAGTCTTCCAATTTAACCATGCAAAAACCTCTTAACTATGTATTCTTGATCCAACGGCAGACCATTATAACACGTGATATGATTTTTCACACTAATATTATACTCAATCCTTAGTAATTTTCCAAGCTGCCCGGTAGCATTACTTTCAACTGTATAGTAATTCTTCTCTGGTAGAAATTCATACTCGGGAAGGGGCATAAGTTCAGTAAAATGTATCGCTCCTATCTTTGCCTTATTCTCCCTGAGCTTATCTACTGCTTCGAAGACAGCGTTTTTCGACGATCCCCAGCTAATAAATACATCCTCAGCCCCGGAAATCTGGTATTCCTCAGGTAGCATGATCTCATGTCTTAACAGTTCGAACTTCTTAAGTCTTTTTTCGACCATCCTCTTCCTGAGTTCCAGGTCTTCAGTAATATGACCGTATTCATCATGTTCATCGCTGTCACAGCAGACCAAATGCTGACTCTGGCCAGGATAGAGTGCAGGTGAAATTCCGGTATGATCTAATTGATATCTTCGGTAATTCTCTATTGTATCCGGATCTGCCAGATATGACTTGTTTACTATGTTATCAAGCTCGAAATTATCCACTGTAAAATATGAATCAGCTAAGTGCTGATCTGTCAGGATTACAGCCGGGATCTGGTATTTTTCAGCCAGGTTAAAAGCACGGGCAATCTTGTGAAAGGCATCTTTGGGATCAGATGGCGCAAATACAAGTTTGGGAAACTCCCCATGACCGGCATTGATTGCAAAAAGCAGATCGCCCTGTTCGGTTCTTGTAGGAAGACCGGTTGCAGGACCAGGCCTTTGTCCCAGGACTATAACAACCGGAGTTTCAGTCATCCCGGCAAGGCTTATTCCTTCAACCATAAGAGCAAAACCGCCACCGGATGATGCTGTCATTGATCTCACACCAGCATAACTTGCACCTATAGCCATATTGATCGCAGCTATCTCATCTTCAGCCTGTTCAGTGAATATCTTCAGTCTGTCTTTGTGCTTTGATAAATAGGTAATTATTCCTGTAGAAGGCGTCATTGGATAAGCAGCCATAAAGCGGCATCCTGCAGCCGCTGCGCCAAGTGCCAGGGCTTCATTTCCGGATATGAGGTAATATTGTTGCTCTATTTTTGGAAGTATCCAGGAACATATCCCTTCACAGCTCTTTCTTGCAGTGCGATATCCTTCTGCTGCTGCAGCGATATTTTTGCTTACTATCTCTTCGCCTTTACGGGAGAATTGGCTGGATATTACTTTATTAAGTGAGTCAGGATCGATTCCTATGGCAGCACCCAGCGCTCCAACTGCTATCACATTCGCAAAGAGTTTATTCCAGAACGTTTGTTGGGCTATACCTACGAAAGGTACGTTTATTATCCTCTCTCCTGTCTGATGTTCATCAAGAATGATTCCGTCCTCTTTAAGTAGCGGGAGATATTTTTCGTTGGATTTCTTGTCTAATGACAGCAAAATATCTGCCTTGACGAAGGGAGCGTTTATTTGGTAATCGCTGATGCGTATTCGATAGCTATTTGATCCTCCGCGAATCCTTGATTCATACTCCTGCCACGAAAAAACGTTATATCCTGCTTTTGAGGCAGTTTTGGCGAGGATATATCCTACGGTCTGGATCCCCTGACCGGCTGAGCCAGAAATGATTATACTTATATCTATCATATTTGCCTCCTTGATCTAAACATCTTCTAATAACCCGGTTTTGCGCAATTTTTCCTCTGCTACCCTGAGTTGTCCCGGTGAAAGATAAAAGAGTGTTACCTCATAACCCATCCTTGCCAGAGTCAGGGCTATCACACCAGTTCCCCCACCAGCATCCTGGATTCTTGCACCAATGCTACATGAACCTTTCAAACCTTTCCGCCTTCACCTTGCATATTGGACACACTCCGGGAGGTCCGTCCCGTGCACATAAGTATCCGCAGACGCGGCATCTCCACACAGGGAGTGGGAGGGAGAATATCGTGGTGGGCATCTGTTCACTCCCCTTCCTTTCTTCAGGTGGTTTCCGCCTTTCGGGTATGGGTGCCACACTTTTTTCGCCTTCGATGACACTCTCTGATACATAGAGTCCACAATAACAGGCGCCGTACTCCTCTACATCCTGGTCTCTATAATCGCAGGGACAGATGATGTCAAGGTCGTCCTCTTTATCACCAGTTGCTAATCTGCACGGACATGCCCAGTATCCATATCTCTTCTCGTTCACGAGCATTCCACTGACCAGATCCTTAGCGTGCCTGGTATCGGGATTTAAGTGGTATCCTGCCTCTTCAGCCTCTTTATCCAGACGAGCATGAAGTTCATCTGTGCCAGTCTCTATTATCTCCTTCATTTCCCCAGAACCTCCCTTATCCTCCCTTCATTATGGCCTATAATGCATGTTTTATCATCCAACACCAGTGTGGGAAATGAGCATACTGGGTTATGGACCTTCATCTCATCCAGAACTTTTTCCATCTCATCTCCTTTAAGTAAATCGACATATACGTAGTGGAAATCCACACCCAACTCTGTTAGCAGCTTCTTTGTCTCCTTGCACCATACGCATGTGCTTAAAGCATAAAGTAAAATTTGTCCTTTATCCTCACCTTCGATATGCACCATTGTCATAACATAACACCACCTAGTATTTCTTACATCCATACGCTGTCGCTCGGGCAGATAAAGTTTATCATGGCAGCATCCTCAATACTTCTCCCCTACCAGTATCAGGTCATTTCCCATCCCTGTAACCGATGATTCCCTGCTCAAGCGCTCAAGTATCTCGGTAACCTGATTATATGATCTTTCCTCCCATTTCGTTGCCTTTCGCATCTCTTCAGGAAGATAGTATGCAAAATCTCCGTAGATTCCAGTGACTTTTATACCATTCCTCCCAAAGGTCTCCTCAAGCTCTTCCGGGCTAAACACCCTCCCGAAACCATGGGCCCCGTGGACATGATTCAGCTCAGACCTGATCAACTTAAGCGCAGTCTCAGGATCTCTGCCATACTCCTGGATCACAGCCCAATAACGGCTGGAGACATCCACACAGATCCGCCCGCCCCTCTTTGTCACCCTGGAAAGCTCCACAACTGCTTTTGAGGGTTCTGTCGCAAGGGAGATGGGTCCCCTCACAGCGAGCACGAGATCAAAGAACTCGTCAGGAAATGGAAGCTCGGCGATGTCTGCCTCTATGATCTCAACCTCTTTAGATAATTCATGCTTTCGCAATTTCTCCTCTGCCACCCTCAGTTGGCCTGGTGAAAGATCAAAGAGCGTTACCGCATAACCCATCCCTGCAAGAGGGAGTGCCACCATACCAGTTCCCCCGCCGGCATCAAGGATTCTAGCAGTCTTATCTTCAGGAAGAGATTCCTTTATCAATTTCCATCTTAAATACTCATCTAACTTTCCCCCAAATGTGTTGAAATACGCATCATAACTCGTGGATCGTTCATCCCATTCCTTTTGGATATCCTCGATTTCTCCAGGGGTATCTTCTGGCATATCCCACTTACGTCTCGCGCATAGCATCAATTATCTCTCTCCGGTTTCCTGCAAGCTTTGATGCGATCATTGCGACGTATTTCCCCTGAAACCTTGCTGCAGCCAGCTCATTCTCGCTTGGCATGCGCTCACCGCTGTTACCGGCGATCGTCGATGCGCCGTAAGGTGACCCGCCTGTGATCTCATCGATACGCATCTGATCTGTGAAGAGATATGGCAAGCCCACAATGATCATTCCGTGATGCAGGAGAGTTATATGAAAACTGAGAATGGTTGATTCCTGACCTCCGTGCTGTGTAGCAGAACTCGTAAATACACTTCCCACCTTGCCTGTAAGTGCGGCCTCCTTCCAGAGTTCACCGGTAGCATCAAGGAACGAACGCATCTGAGCGCACATATTACCAAATCGCGTTGGCGTGCCAAAGATGATCGCATCAGCAAAAGCGAATTCATCAAGAGTACATATCGGGATGTGGGCAAACGTCTCCTGCGCTTCTACTGCCCCCATCTTCTCGAGCACATCTGCTGGCAGCGTCTCAGGGACGCGGCGTATCGCAACCTCTGCAACCTCAACAACACTTGCGCCTTTTGCGACAGCCTCTGCCATACGGTGAACATGACCGTACATTGAATAGTAGACGATTAAGACCTTCATACATCCCATCTCCATATTTTAGGTATGGAATCCTTGCATTTAAGCTTTTTGGCCCCAGAGTCCAGAACTTTATAATATACTATGTAGATAAGCCGTATTGTGGAGTGCACCCCTTCCAGCGGACAGGTAGTTAAGCAACACTATAGAATTCAATTGGATTGGATGGGGTCGGCTGCTCCATTCCATTCATTACACGCTTCAGAAAAGTGGCACAGGTATTTTGAGGTATCCACTTCAAAAAGCATGGTATTTTGACCGGATTTACAGGATTTACGGGATGTTGGCGTTGCGGTATATCCTGCCGATCCTGTTAATCCTGTCTAATAATTTTTAAATTACCCTTAGATTTGAAGTGGATACATTTTGAGTTCTTTTTCATACTGCAAAACCTACTATGAACTTTATATCTCGTTTGATTCCTGCGTAAATCCATGCATCGCCTTTGAATAATGAAAACAAATTGATAAGGGTGAAAGCCCATCTGTCATTTCGAAGTTTAGAAAAACACCTGTGCAATATAAGCTGTACATGCCTGATAAGAGCCTAATAAAATAGAATATAAGCCATTATAAGATACCCCAGCACCAGCATCATCAGTGAGATGATCCAAAAATAACGAAGAATAAAAGCCTTTGTTTCAGGCTTGTTAAACTTCTCAATCAACTTATCCGTTAACGACATCCTAATGCCTGATATGTCGCACAGTATATCTATCCTTTGATACGTTTGAGCCTGAAGGTGTTCTCCCTCTCCATCTCATCCAGCCTGAGCATGATAAAATCCCTTGCTTCAGTTAATTCAGGAATGACCTTGAACTCAAGTGCATTGACCCTGCGCTTGGTCTTCTCGATCTCATCCAGCAGTTTCTTGATAGTGGTCTCGATCTCGGCTGCCAGGATGATCTTTTCAACCAGCACCTCGTAGGCATCAACTGCCTCATCGATTCTACTGCTGGTGCCGATGATACCATATCCACGGTCATTGATATGCTTCCTGACACTGCTTGACTCGATCTTAGGCACAACCACGCCCATTACGTTCTTGCTCTGGACTTCCAGACCCGGTGTGTCCTTAAAAGAAAAAGCAGTGGATTTGACTGTCACAGTACCTTCCACTGACTTGGCAATATTGACCTTTTCCATTGATACATTGAACTGGACGTCAAGCTCGGCCCTGATGCTCTTAGCTTTCTCCAGTATCTCAAAGAATTCCAGAATCAACCCATCACGTTTCATCTTGAGCAGTTTATGTCCCCCCTCGGAGAGCTTGATCTTCTTTTTCAGCTCGATAAGTTCTGAACGTGTGGGTTTAACATCCTGTATAGCCAAAGTCTAATCCTCCAAATATCCAGCTCTATTTCTTATGGGCCGGATGGTATTTCTCAATGAACTTGTTATCGATCCTGGTCAACATCGACTCAGGGAGTTCTGCAAGCATTTCCCATCCGATAGTGAGTGTGGTCTCGATATCCCTGTCCTCCTCCAGACCCTGCCTGACAAACCTGTCCTCGAACATATCAGCAAATTCCAGCAGTTTCTTATCCCTGTCTGAGAGTGCATCCTTGCCCACAATGGCCACCAAGCCGCGCAGGTCCTTACCTTCGGCATAAGCCGCATACATCTGGTCAGATACTGCCTTATGATCGTCCCTGGTGTGACCTTCACCGATACCGCTGTTCATCAGCCTGCTCAGTGACGGCAGCACATTGACAGGTGGATATATGCCCTTCATATGAAGTTCCCTTGAAATGACAATCTGCCCTTCGGTAATATAACCGCTAAGGTCAGGAATCGGGTGTGTGATATCATCACCAGGCATGCTCAGGATACTGAACTGTGTCACTGATCCCTTCCTGCCCTTTACCACGCCTGCCCTTTCATACAAACTGGCAAGGTCAGTATACATGTAACCGGGATAACCACGCCTGCCAGGTACTTCTTCCCTGGCTGCCCCCATCTGTCTGAGTGCTTCACAATAGTTGGTGATATCGGTCAGGATTACCAGCACATGCATATCATGTTCATATGCCAGGTATTCGGCTGCTGTAAGTGCCATCCTCGGAGTGATCAACCTCTCCACAGCCGGGTCGTTTGCCAGGTTCAGGAACACTACTGCCCGCTCAAGGGCACCTGTTCTCTCGAAGTCTGCCATGAAATACTGGGCTTCCTCATTGGTGATACCCATTGCCGCAAAGACCACAGCAAAGTCCTCTTCACTGCCTGGCACTTTAGCCTGTCTTGCGATCTGCAGGGCAATCTCATTATGGGGCAGACCTGAACCTGAGAAAATAGGTAGCTTTTGTCCCCTTACCAGTGTATTTGTACCGTCAATAGTACTGATACCTGTCTGGATGAAATCCTCAGGAGGTAACCTGGAATAAGGATTAATAGCCGCACCGTTGATGTCCAGCCTGTCTTCGGGAATGATACGTGGTCCGCCGTCCAGAGGGTCGCCACTTCCTGAAAGTATCCTGCCTAACATATCAGATGACACAGCCAGTTTAATAGTCTCCCCTGTGAACCTGACACCGCTTTCCCTGTTCAGGCCACCTGTACCCTCGAAAACCTGCACGACAACTTTATCATGTGAAGTATCCAGTACCTGTCCCCTCTTAGTAGAACCGTCAGGCAGGTTGATATTTACCAGTTCACCATAACTTACAGGTTCGGTCTTTTCCAGGAAAATAAGCGGTCCTGAGATCTCTGTGATGGTCTTGTATTCCTTAGTCAATTTGCTCAGCCTCCTTGGCAGTTGCTGTGGCGGCATAGTCTTCGCTCTTCAGGGAATCGAACTCATCTTCCATCTTGTCTATGACCTTTTTAAGCGCACCTTCGAAATCTTCATCAAACCTTACCTTTCCAAGTTCATCCTTGGATTCCAGTTTGACAATGTCCTGCATCGTAACACCGGATTCAAGTGCCGCATTTGCCTTATCTGCAAATTTCTGGATAGTCTCAAGGAGCTTGTACTGCCTGTCCATGGGACAAAAGGTATCAACGGGGTGGAAAGCATTCTGCTGTAAGAATATCTCCCTGATCATCCTTGTGATCTCCAGAGTCAATTGCTGGTCAGGAGGCAGTGCATCCGAACCAACCAGTTGTACGATCTCCTGTAATTCTGCTTCCTGCTGGAGCATGTCCATGGCATTATCCCTAAGTTTGACCCATTCAGGGGATACATTATCATTATACCAGTCAGCCAGTCCCTTAGTGTACAGACTGTAACTGCTAAGCCAGTTAATCGACGGGAAATGCCTTCTCTGGGCCAGCTTTGCATCCAGTGCCCAGAACACCTTGACAATACGCAGCGTATTCTGCGTGACCGGTTCTGAGAAGTCACCACCCGGTGGTGAGACCGCGCCAATGATAGTAATGGAACCGTTAAGCCCTGCAAGGGATTCCACCCTGCCTGCCCGTTCGTAGAACTCACTCAACCGAGCTGACAGGTATGCAGGATACCCTTCCTCACCAGGCATTTCTTCCAGCCTGGATGAGATCTCCCGCATGGCTTCTGCCCACCTGCTGGTACTATCAGCCATCAGTGATACATCATATCCCATGTCCCTGTAATATTCGGCAATAGTGATGCCTGTATATACACTGGCTTCCCTGGCTGCCACTGGCATATTACTGGTATTGGCGATAAGCACGGTCCGCTCCATCAGTGGACGTCCGGTCTTCGGGTCTTCCAGTTCAGGGAACTCAGTAAGCACATCAGCCATCTCGTTACCTCTTTCACCACAGCCGATATAGACCACGATCTCGGTATCGCTCCATTTTGCAAGCTGCTGCTGGGTAACGGTCTTACCACTACCGAATGGACCCGGGATAGCTGCTGTACCGCCTTTGGCCACAGGGAACAAGCCGTCCAGAATTCGCTGACCCGTGACAAGCGGGGTATCCGGCGTTAGTTTCTTGCTTACCGGCCTGGGCATCCTGACAGGCCATTTCTGCATCATCTGAAGTTCGGTACCGTTGGTCAATGTGCAAATCGTATCAACCACTTTAAACTTCCCGTCCTTGATCTCATCAATAGTACCTGATACATTGGGCGGGACCATTATACGGTGTTCCACATTAATGGTCTCCTGGACGGTCCCGATCACATCGCCGCCGGAAATTGCATCTCCTGCTTTGGCAGTAGATTTAAATTCCCAGAGTTTCTCCTGATCCAGGCCATCTGCCATAACTCCCCTCTCGATAAAGTCCCCCATCTTGTCCCTAAGAAGGGGCAAAGGACGCTGTATCCCATCATATATACTCTCAAGAAGGCCAGGTCCAAGTTGAACGGAAAGTGGCATACCCGTATTCTCTACAGGTTCTCCGGGCCGGATGCCTGCCGTCTCTTCATAGACCTGGACAATGGACCGATCCCCCTCGATTCCGATAACCTCTCCCATCAGACGTTCATGTCCTATTTTGACCACATCATACATCCGGGTATTGATGCCCTGGATTGTGACCACTGGTCCTGATATTCTATAAATCTCTCCTTTCATTTCCACAGATCAACACCTACTGCTTGTTTTATTTTATCTCTTAAATTTGAACTTTCACCTGCACCGCCCAGTGCAATTGTCGTGGGCGTAACCAGTTCATCCAGCATATTCTGGAAATTCTCAGGTAAACTGGCCAGATCATCGTTGTGGATAACCAATACTCCTATTTCCCTGTCGTTAAGTACATTCTGAATAATAGGTATAAGATCATCCTTTTTGTTTGTTTCATGGATATTTCTTATACCGGCAAGTCTGAAGCCAAGAGTAAATTCACTGCTTCCAATTACTGCTATCTCCATATCACATCACCAGGTGTTTCTTTATGATATCATCAGACAATGCAGATTCTTTGCCTCTGGCTATCGTTCTAAGATTGTTTATTTCATTATTCTTTCTGACTATATAATCAAAAATAGGTAAAATGGATAGTGGATAATAGTGCGATACTTTTGATGAATATCTCATTGCATATTTATCCAGTTCTGCTTCCACATCCATAAGGGAGGGCATATCTTCACTGATCACTTCTGAAAGTGCAGACCAATATGAATAATCTTCCTGGCTTTTAATGAAATCCGACCATGAGAGAGAGACTAAACGACGTAGATCTCCATCTTTCAGTTCAGCTCCGCCAAGTATTAACAGTTCCATTATCTCATCCCTGGGAAGGTCTGCCTTTTTAGTCCTGAAAAGAGTCTTAAGGTTTTTAAGGTCAATTTCGGTCCTGATGAATTTCAGGCTTAACTTTTCACCCTTGGATTTGTCCATTGAAGAAAGTATTCTGGAATAATATAACTTATCCAGATTGTTCTCTACAGTTGACAGCATTCCGCCCTGGTAATCTGAAATGGCAGAATGATATGGGGTGTTTTCAAGAGCAACCTTAATATCATCTATTGATTCCATGCTGGCAATGGAGACAAGTTGACGATATCCCAGTTGTCCTGCTGCCACCACAGCCTCCTGTATCTCTTCAAGAGGAGCTCCGTAATATTTACCCCTCAGGATGGTCTTGATATTCCAAATATCCCAGTACCTCAGGTATTCTGTGATCAGATAGTGCGGCTCATCCTGGGAAACACGTAACAATTTCCTGTATGTCCTGGCAAGATTCTGATTGAGGGCATGTTCTACAAGGTCTATGCCACTGTATTTCTGGGCAAGTTCATCCACATCCTGTTTATATTCCGACTCACCGATAAAACGTGTGATCTCAGCAAGGTCCATGTTCATCATCTTTGGAAAAACTTCCCTTTGGATCAGCTTACTCTTCATAGCCCTGACCCGGGCCGTAATGTATGCATACTTTTTACTGCCCCGGCGATTAAAGAACATCTTAATACCTCATCCGAAGAGTATGTCTGATACAGGTTTTAGTGTTTGTTCAGACACATCATCCAGGATCCTGTCGAAAGTGTAGTCCAGTCGTACTGAACCGTCATCATTCTCAATGATCAGTCCGCCAATACAGTCAATCTCACCCATAAATGTAAGGTCTGTCAATTCACTGACCAGCTTTGCATCACTTGCATTGGAATATACCCTGGCGCCTTCACTTCCATGCTCATCAAGAATTGCTTTCAACATAGATGCATTCTTGTCTGGTGGCAATGATGAGATAGCTTCCCTGGCCGACTGATAAACACTGTCCAATACATCCTTTTTGGCATTCAGTGCAGCTCTCTTGCTCTCAAGTTGCGCACTTGATGTTTCCTGTTTGAGTCTTCTCTGGATATTTGCCTCTACTTCGGTCTTGCCGTCAGCTAAAATCATTTCAGCTTCATTTTTTGCTTTGTCGGTTATTGCTGCAGCTTCATCCTGTGCCTCAGCTTCAATAGCGGCTACTTCTGTTTTAGCCTGTTCCAGGATGTCATTTACAACATTTTCAAGTCCCATGTCCAATCTCCCGCTGACGGGTAAATAGTCTTACAGGAAGAGCAGCAATATGGCAACAACCAGTCCAAAGATAACAATAGTCTCAGGGATAACGGTCAGGATAAGACCCTTTCCGAATAGCTCTTCTCGTTCTGCCATTGCACCGACAGCGGCTGCGCCGATATCCTTTTCTGCAATACCTGAAGCAATGCCAGACAGTCCTACTGCCAGGCCTGCGCCGATTGCTATAAGTCCTTTTTGATTCGCAAGAATCTGTTCTACGGTTGCGTCTGCTATACTAATATCTACCATTTATTTTACCTCTGTATATTTTCGATTATATCCGAATGGATTAAATTTACGACCACCGCCATTGTAGAATTTTGTAAAGAATTCTACATACTGCAACCTTAAGGCATGCAGTCCCGGTGCTACTACACCAAGCACGGTGTTAACAGTGTGTCCGATTAACAGCACAATAATTCCAAGTATGATAAACACTCCCCCTTCCGGAAAGAGCAAATTTGTCACAATATAATTTATTGCATATGCAATACCCACAGAAGATAGACCCACGGCGGCCAACCTTGTATATGACAGGGTGTTACTGAGAATTGAAGGCAGTTCAAGAATGGCTGCCCCGCCTTCACCTGCAATAAGCATCACCACACCTATCACTGATATGACTATTCCACCGGTCTTACCAACAACAGGAATATATCCCAGGGCTGCAAGAGCAAATATGGCGATTCCCAGTTGCAGTACCATCCAGCTTATCTTTTCCAGCACCGCGGTCTTAATACCGTGTGAGACGGCTTCGTTCCTGAAACCAAGAAGGAATCCCAGGTTCAGGTGCACAACACCGATAAGTGCTGATACTATTAAGAGTATGGGTATATCGTCCTTGCCAAGTCTATCAAGGATAGGCAGGGCATGGAAATTATAGAATATCCCGCCAAGGGCACTGTGCTCACCAAATAGTACTGCCACAATGCTATGGTGCCCGAATACATGGAAACCGAATATTTCTGCGAACAGTACACCGAATATTGTTGTAGTGATACTGCAATAGACAAGCAGTGTTGCCAGTGGTCTCAGACCGCCGGTCTTTATCTTTGCCCTGCCTACCATTCCAAGTGTAAAGAGTACCAGACCATATCCTATATCTCCAAGCATGAGACCGTAGAATAATGGGAATGTGAAGAAAATAATAACTGATGGGTCGATCTCCTTATAGAGTGGTCTGGAATATAAGTCCATGATCGTTTCAAGAGGCTTGACCAGTCCGGGATTATCATATTCCACGGGAATGGTACTGGATTCGATCTCTTCTTTCTCCGTATCCAGTTTGGAAATCATCACACTGCCATTGAAATTTGTCTCAAGGGTATCTTCCACCTGGTGGAACTTGTCATCAGTTATCCAGCAATCAATAATAAAAGTACTCTCAGATGTTGCAAAACGCAATGGTGCTTCTGCTTTTTCTGTGGTGATCGATAATACCTCATCTGAAGCAAGGATGAAATCCATATATTTACCTTTAAGATCGGCAATTTCATCTTCAAGTGAGGTCAGTTCAAGTTGTATGTCTTCTTTCCGGTTTTGCATCCCGGCCATAATATTTCCGGGATTGCCCATTAATTCAGGTACATGGATATCATTAAAGTAATATTTTTCAAGAATGTCAGTGACTTGCTGCTGGTACTCAACAGGCATAAATAAGGCAATAACATTTTTTTTGTTATAGGGTGATGAGAACAGTTCATAATTTGTTGTAATACTTCTGATTTCTTGTTCAATTCCGGATATTTCACCCTGGATATAACCTATGATGGCATTGATTGAACTATAACCCTTATAATACTCAAGGTCCAGCGGAAGTAAAGACAGAGGTTCCAGCACGAAAATGGAATCGTCTATATTTTTTAGTTCAGTCCCAAGTACATTTTTCCGATCTAATAATTCATTGACAATTGAATCCAGCTGTTCTAATTTTGCATCAAGTTCATTTAAAATTGCATCTTCATTTTGAAGCTTCTCGGAATGTGTCGGTTTTATACCTAGAAAATTTGTAAGTGATCGTAGCTTGACCAATTTATTAGAGGCTTCCGAAGCCACTTCACCGGGTTTGCCAATAGTAAGAAATGAATCGTCCTCAGTGAAATCTTCTACATGGATACACTGTATTGAATGCAAGATGTCCACAGTCGGATGCAATAATTTCTTATTGCCTATAATTACTGCTTTTGAAACTTTTTTGGCTTTAAGCATGCATGCTCCTCTCAAATTGTTCCACAAGATATTCTGTGGCTTTTGCTACATTGCTATTTGCCTTCGATTTTATTGATTCTGCAGCAGTGATCCCTTCTTTTAACATTTTCTCTTTTTCTGATTTTATTTCCTCTTTTGCCTGGGAAATCTTCGAATCAGCAATTACCGCACTCTCGTTCTTAGCTTCATTGATCAATTCTCTTGACCGGTTCTTTGCTTCGAGGACTTTTTTGGCTTTAGCTTCATTTGCCTCAGATATCATTGTCCTTGTATCTTCTTCGGCTTTCTTGATCTGAGATAAAATATTGGCCTTTGTCATATTATTTTCACCGTTCTGAGGAGTTTTATTCATCCACTAATATATCTTTTAGAATTGTCCTTAATATTATTATTTAATAAGGATAAGCATCGTTATTTCTGCTATATAACAATACATAAATTCCTGTTTTTTTAAAGTAATACATCACCTGGGATAAGTAAGTCTGAAATTCAACTCTTTCATTGAACATATAGTAGATAAATTGTTCGGTTTTAGAGTATTATTCCAATAGCAGGTGGCCAAACTATCATGGATATAGATGATTATTTTTTATTACTCCGATCAATCTCATCTACTATAGTATCGGCAATCTCATTACAGGTTGTATGCCCGGGACCATCCGCCAAATGTACCTTCAATGTTAGAATACCGTTTGCAAGTTCACTCCTGACCAGGAATGTATCGCCTCTGGTGGCAATGCGGCTGTATTTTTTATTCAGGTGTGAATAAAGTATCCGAAACCTGAAATCAATTGTACCATCCTGATCAATGTCCAACATTATATTTTCCAGGTTTTGATTGGTCAATGATACGAAATCTACATTTGCTTGTGCGATATCAATGGCAATATTTCGTTTTGTATCCAAGGTTTCCCCTTTATTTCCAATCAATTTGAATGACCCGGATTTGTTATTCATCCCTGTAAATGTTTTTACAAGATATGGAAGGTCGGCCCAAAAACTGTACTTTTGGGTAAAATCAATATTATGAAGGGGAAATTGATGATATTTTCTTTTTCTCATTTCCAAACCTAATCACCAAAGTCTATTAAATCAAATTACATGATAAAATCATCGCAATGCATTTAACCGGAAAGTTATATCCCGATTTTTGCATTTTTAAGCGCATAAATTAAGTTTATTCAGAATGTTATTCTGTTTTTTCGTAACCTCTGTAACAATAATATCGCCATGTACACATACCTGCCCCGTCCATTGACAGCCTTCACCCTACGTATTACGTTACTGGCCCTGACCACTTCAGTCCAGTGTACCGGCTACACTTGAAAAGCAGGAGCCTGGGTAATCACTCAGAATTCGATAGATTCCAGCCTCAACAGTTCCAGTTTAAGTCCTGCTCCCAGGGAATAGCCGCCGGGCCCATGTTTTGAGACTATGCGGTGACATGGGATAATTACGGGCACCCTGTTCGACCCGAGGGCATTTCCCACGGCCCTTACTGCTTTTGGCCTGCCGACCATACTGGCAAGCTGGGAATAGGTAATACAAGTGCCCCAATGGATGGACCTGGTGGCAGTAAGCACTTCCTGCTGGAACGGTGTAAAACAGGATAGGTCCACATCATAGGATGAGAAATCTACTTTTTCTCCCATGAAGTATCTTTGCAGGTCAGAAGTTACCGGGAGGGTCATTCTCTCATCGCCAGGACGTTGCTCAAATAACTTCACAGACCTGATAGACACAGGACCTGCTTTCACAGCCACCCACTTTTTCACTTTGTTAGCAAAAAAGCATTCCATTGAATATTTTTCCATAATTTTTCCATAATTATATGATATACCAATCTGAATCGTCTGTTATTCGAACATTTGTTCTCCGGATATCTGTTACCGCATCCTCTGAAGTTGTCTGGACATCTGTTACCGCATCATTTGAAGTTGCCCGGATATCTGTTACCGCATCATCTGAAGTTCTCCGGACATCTGTTACCGCATCATCTGAAGTTGCCCGGATATCTGTTACCTCATCATCTGAAGTTGCCCGGACATCTGTTACCGCATCATTTGAAGTTGCCCGGATATCTGTTACCGTATCATCTGAAGTTGCCCGGATATCTGTTACCGCATCATCTGAAGTTGCCCGGATATCTGTTATTGCATCATTTGAAGTATCCAGGCCAGCCGCACGGCAGATAGCTTCATCGAAATCCCTCTGGTATTCCTGGTGATAAAGACTTCCGAAGCTGAATTTTAAATCTGGATTATGGAGCTTTTCCATTGTCCCGGGTTTTGGTACAATATCCACCTTGACCTGGCTAAGTTCCACTGCCTTTTCCATGGCCAACCTGAAATCTCCCAAACAATACGCTATCCTGTGTCTGTAATGCTGCTTTGTCAACTCAAGATAACGTGCCAGTCTCTGGCTCTCTAACTTGTGGAATTCCCGTTTGACCTTAGGCACGTCACACCGCCCCAGCATGAACTGGTAATCCATAAACGGATATTCGGTATCCAGTTCCCTGGGCGTTACGCCGCAGGTACCAAATACCACTACGTGGACCTGGTCATGAGTGAGATGCCTGAATATAATACTGTCAAACATTTTATGGGAAGGACTTTCATGATATGGTTTTGCTTTTGAACACGGAACAAAGATGCATATCTCCCGCTTTGGGGGTTCATATTCGGTGAGAACCCATTCAACAGCCCTGACCATATCAGGGTGTTTTATCACATTTTCACCGATCAGGGGTTCAGCGGATCGTTCATGTTCGGGTATTATCAATTTTTCACCACAAGTACTGGTATGCGTGATATTTTAATAAGTTTTCCAGCTACACTTGCAAGTCCAAGTTTCTGTGAACTGGTCCTGAACACCTGAAGTTCCCCGGTCTCAACCCGTATACGGCCTGAAATCCCATTTCTGGGCCTTGATCATGTCCAGCAGTAGCCTGCCCTTCTCAAGTGGCAATGACAGCAACAGTGCGGCAACATGCTTACACATCCTGCGCCTTGCAGTGCCCCGCTGCCAGTCCTGGCAGTCGTGCAGGATGAACCGGCCGTTATAATCCATATAAATGGAATATCCGCCCACATCAGCAGCCAGCAGGTCGGGTTCTTCCTTAAGTATCTCCACATCCTTTATCTGCCTGGCCCGTTCAAGCCGTCTGGCATCCGTAAACTCAAGCAGCATCTTTTCAATCTCATCGGACGAGACCTCAAGGTTTGCAAATTCGGCAAGGGTAGTGGCTCTTGCGGCGGGTCTTGCCTGCCCGGTCCTGAGTTGTTCATGCATTTGTTCCTGATTGGGTGTGGTTATACCAAGCATCTCAAGCACATCCAGGCAATTCTCAGGGGCATAGCCGTGGTAATGGTTGTTAAAATAACCCAGCACATCAACGTCATTTGAAAGTTTCCTGATGGTCTTGACCCAGGGTTCCAGTTCACGTTTGGAATAGCGGTAGTTGTACCACACCCTACCACCCCTGCCGTGCCACCTGATGTAGGCCATATCCGGTGAAGCCAGTTCCTGCTTTGGCAGTGCCGGACCATCTGTCATAACAGGGGTAATATTGTAGTTCCCAAGCAGGCGGGACGCATCATCGGTGAGCCATGTCCTGTTCCTGAACTCAAGGGCAAAAGGAATGCCATCCGGCAGGATCGCCAGAAATCCTTCTACTATTGCGTGCGAATATTTCAGGGAAGGTGGAATCTGGATAAGGATACATGCAAGTTTGCCAGCCTTCTCAAGTGGTTGTAAGAGGTCGCAGAACCTCTGCACATCATCCTCCACTCCAGCAGCAGTGTCCAGCCGTTTCTCATGGGTGATAGTGCGGTTAAGCTTCACAGAGAACAGGAAATCATCAGGTGAATGGGAAGCCCAGCCCAGCACCAGCCCGGGCTTGGGGTAGCTGTAGAAAGTGGAATTGATCTCGGCTGTATTAAATACAGAAGTATATGCCTTTAATTTTGAAGGTTCGTCCCGTTCATACAGGCTGCCCACCCAATCGCGATAGTCCCAGCCCGAACATCCAAGCCGTATTGTACCCATGTGAAAGACCCATCAAAGTTATAATCATTAACAATAGATTAACTTTTGTGATGTCAGAATACAGGATAGGAGCTGGAGGGTGGGGATATTTTGATATACCCGGCACTGACCCGCTGGAAGCCTATTCAAAGGCATTCGATTTTGTTGAGGTGAACTCCACATTCTATAATATCCCGCAATTAAAAACAGTAGATTCCTGGGCAAGGCGGGTGCCGGAAACTTTTACATTCTCAGTCAAATGCCATCGCGACCTGACACACAAATATTTGCTAAGCCCCAGAAAGGGGGCAGGTGGTCTGCTTGAAGCATATTTGGATATATGCAGGAGACTGCACTCCAACCTGCTGGTGCTGGAGACGCCCCCATCATTTAACCCGAACCAGGCGGTTGATAATATCAATGACCTGTTATCCCGGGCTCGGCTTGATGATATCAGGCTGGTATGGGAGATAAGGTGGGGCCCGCCCGGTAAAGAACTTGTGAAGTTGATGCAGGAGTTTAACATGGTGCACTGTGTGGACCTGTCCAGGGAGCCTGGGCCCGCATTTGAATCAGATATTTTGTATTCCCGCCTGTTCGGGCACGGCCTGCACAACCTGTACCAGTTCGACGATGCCGAACTGCTTGAGATAGATAAAAGAGTGCAGGATAGCGGTTCGGGGTCAATGTACCTGTCCTTCCACGGCGGGAGGATGTACAAGGATGCTGCGCGGATGAAAGTGTACAGGAAGGGGGGAAAGTTTCCCAGGGTCACACAATACACTGGTGTCAAGGCGTTGCGAGAGGTGCTGCAGGAGGATGCACGGTTCCCTGCCAGTAAGGAGGAGTTGATAAAAGCGCAGGGCTGGAAAGTGATCGAAGTGGAGGGGGACAGACGTGTTCATGCTAAAGCGCTGCTGGAGAAACTGGATAATGGGATGTACGGAAGTGTGGGGGAAGTGCTAGAGGGACTGGAAGGGTTGGAAGGACTATAAGTGGTAGAAGGACTGAGAGGGGGAAAAGGACTGAGAGGGGGGGAAGGAGTGGAAGGAGTGGAAAAATTAACTTCCAACTAATAGATTTATTCAACTTCCACTGTCAATACAAACCTTTGCTCGCTGCCGGTCAGGTTCTCCCACGAACGGCTGTACACGCCCGTCACCTGCTGCGTCCCGCTGGCAGTGGCCTTAATATCCCATTCGTGAATGCCGCTTGCACCTATAAGTCCAGAGGCGGGAGGTAAGTAATTGTCGGTCATGATCTCAAGACCACCGGTTGTCTCCAGGGTCCACTGATATCCTGTTGTGGGGTTCTCGTTCAATTTGATCCGGAAGGCATCGCCGGTTGCCAGTTCCACTGAGCTGCCGTTATTATCCTCTGTAAAGACATTTGCCTCCAAAACGCCCCCTACATCTTCGATGATATTATCAATGGAGAGTTCAAAGGAATCTGTCACAGTGTTGACATTAACGTCATACGTACCCGCCTTCAAACCGTAAACATCAAGCGGGACCACTTTTTCGTAGGGTACAATGACCTGTGTACACATCATATCTTTTGGTCGTTTTGTTGTTATCGTAACTGTGAATGTATTGCCGTCTCTTTTTTCTTCAACCCTGTCAATCTCGGTGCATCCGTCTGGCAGGTAGCCTTTTGCGACTACATGTATCTGTACAGGAAATGATTCGAGAACCAGTATTTCGATGGATTCGACCACAGCAGTTCCATATATGTAATCCCCGTCTTGTGATTCATTTTTGTTATCTTGCGTATCTGAATCAGTGGTTGAATCTGGAGCCTGTGTACATCCGCTCAGCATAATTAGTGAAGTAATGATCATCATGACGATTAACCGGATTGTTGATTTCTTTATCAATTTGACATCTCCATTCTTAATTTTGACATATAGAAGAAGACGTAGATTTTATATATCTTTTGCCTTGACTGCGAATCGGTTTGCAGTTAATTTCATTCAGAGAACCTGAACCTTGAAACGCCCATGTTCACTTTGAGTTTCAACTCCTCAGGCACGCTGTCCATCAATTCCGGCTTTAGATAGACCGCCCTGGCCCAGGCATGGGCTGCCTTATCATACCTGCCCTTGTTATAGCAGGCCAATCCCATACCCTGATGTGCCTCGGTAAACCTGGGGTCCAGCTTTGTGACCTGCTCAAACTCCTTTATCGCATCATCATACTTCTCAAGCTCCAGATAGACATGTCCAAGATTATTATGGGCCAGAACATATTCAGGATCAAGCCTGATAGCTTCCTGGAATTCCTTTACTGCCTCCTGGTATTTCTTTTGTCCGACAAAGATGTGGCCCAGACTGTTATGTGCCGGCACATAGTCAGGATCAAGCCCCAAGGCTTTTTCAAGCTCAAAGATCGCCTCATCGTATCGCCCCATCCCGGTATAGACATGTGCAAGGTTGCTGTGTCCTTCTATGTATCCCGGGTTGAGCCCTAATACCTCCTGGAGTTCCCCTATAGCTTTTTCATTCCTGCCCATCCTGTCATAGATCACAGCCAGATTATTGTGGGCTTCAATATAATCAGGATCAAGTTTGAGGGCTTCCTCAAACTCTGTGAAAGCTTCCCTGTACATACCTGCCGTATCATAGGCAATACCCAGGTTATTATGAATAATATGACTAAGACCAATATCTGTGGTCACCTGGAAGAATGAGTAATATTCGGTCATAAAGTCAAATGTATCTTCATCCATTCCTGGTATTTCATCTACATCTTTAAGGAAATATAAATTATCCTGGCGGTTATATGCCTGCTTGACATTTATTTCCGTAATCGAATCCAGGCTGAAATCAATAAAAACCATCGAACCTGTAGAAAAACTATCGATCACGATACATACATGGCGTCCTGCACTGATCGTTTTTACTCCTTCTACCATATCGTTTATAACGATGTAACCAAGCTGGGTTAAGGCGGCACATGAAACAAGGAATTCCTTCTCATTTCTTTTTATTTCATCAGGTATACCTGACCTGTCAAGGATCGCAAAAATATCCTCGTTTTTCAGGTTCAGGCCGTTCACCAGAAGCTTAAGCAGCGGTTGGGGAATATCTGGCCGGAAGAAGCCTTTGTCTTCCAGTGAGACCATCAATTTCTTCAACGAATCCACCAGTAGTGTTATATCCTTTTTCTGGGTGGCAGAAAAAATTGATCTTTTAATTTCAGGGAATCCTATCTCCTTGAAAAAAGTATTGAGCCCGTTTAGGATATCCTGTATTAATGCTTCATTGTAGCCCAGTTGGATCAGCAGTGACCTGGTCACAGGGCCGGGATATATTTCTGCCATCGTTAACGAATAGCCCTCCCTTTTACATATGGTTTATGGAAGAGGAATGTTAAAATCTGTATCATAATAATGACTTCGGATAATGACATCGCAACCACACCGGCCATGGGGGTAGTGTAATAATTTATTATACCATAACCCTGTACCAGTATATTGTCAAATTATAAGGGGGCAATTTAATGGCTGAGAGTATTGTAACTGCAGAACTCCAGATTGCAGTGGTAGGAGGAGGTAATGATTCCCTGAGCAGCTACATTTCATCTGCTGTAAAGGCACTTGATAATAAAGGTGTACAGTACCAGGTTACACCCATGGGTACGGCCATACAGGCCAAGAACATAGACCAGGTATTTAATGCATGTAAAGCTGCCCATGATGCTGTTATGGATATGGGAGTAAACCGGGTAGTGATACATATCACCATAGACCATCGCTTGAAGGGACATAAAGGGTTAGATGAAAAAGTGCAATCTGTCTTATCAAAATTGAAAAATATATAGATATTATTTAATAACAAAGATAACATAAAACTACCTGATGCTTCGAGTGATATTCCTTGGCACGGCAGGCAGTATTCCCACACCTGAGCGCAATCCTCCGGCCGTACTTGTGAACAGGAAAGGTGAGCTTATGCTGTTCGATTGCGGTGAAGGTACCCAGCAGCAGATGATGCGTGCAAAAACAGGTATGGGTAACCTGACCTCGATCTTTATCACACATTTCCATGCCGACCATATCCTTGGCATACCCGGCCTTATACAGACCATGAACTTTAACGGCCGCACCGAACCCCTGAAGATATACGGTCCCCACTGGGTCGAAGAATTTGTCAGGATGATGACGGCCATGGGGTTCTACAAATTGAAGTATAATATCAAGGCAATAGAATTATATCCGGGGGATAAGGTGGACAGGGGCGACTATTATATCGAAGCCTTAAAGACCGAACATAGTGTGGCATCCATTGGTTATGCACTTGTAGAAAAAGAGCGCCCTGGACGGTTCGACAAGAAAAAAGCCGTAGAACTTGGTGTACCGCCAGGCCCACTGTTCAAGCGCCTGCACAATGGGGAAGATGTAGAGGTAAACGGCAGGATCATAAAAAGTAGTGATATTGTAGGCCACCCGCGGCCGGGACGGAAGGTCGTATATTCAGGTGATACAAGACCCTGCGGCGGAATATTTGTTGCAAGTAATAAGGCGGACCTGCTGATCCACGACGGGACTTTTGCCGATGATATGGTGGAATGGGCTAATCAGACCCAACACTCCACAGCAGGCGAGGCTGCATCCATGGCATCCCTGGCAAATGTGCATCAACTTGTGTTGACACATATCAGTTCAAGGTATTCGGATGATACCTCCCAGCTGCTGGAAGATGCAAAAAAAGAATTCGAGAACGTGAGTATCGCCACCGAGTTCATGGAGATCGAGATTCCTTACCGTGACGATTAGTACTACTTGTTCAGCTTGTGCTACTCGTACTGCTTTTACTGCTTGTGCTGCTTTTACTTCTTGCTCTTTTACGCCCCTTACCCCTCTTATCTGGTCTTTTTTTTGTTATACCCAGTTTTCTCAGGTCACTTAGTTTTCCCAGTCTGGTGCCGTCCAGCAAGTATGCCTGCGCACTGTCCAGTTCCACTGCTCCTGAGGAAAACACAGGACCCAGCAGGTCGTCGTGCAGCGATTCATTGAATGCAACACCACCGCATAGCTGGCAGAAGGCTGGCATGATCACCACTTCAGGGTCTGACCAGGGCAGGTCTCCCGCTTTAGCCTTAAAATGTGCTTCCAGCACCTTGTAGTTCAACCGCGTGCGTATCCAGGCAGGCTCGGCACTGCTGGAACCAAGCGGGTCAGTAAACCTGATGGTGGGGTGGTTATGGGCCATTACAATGTGGTCGCACGAGAGTAATCCAGGGTCGGGCCAGGTGTGGCCGTGGAAGTACCCAACACCGTCCAGCACAAAACCCCTGGCAGGTTGCAGTGTAACTTCAAGTCCGGGTAAAATGCGCTGCAGCAGGAATTCCATGTCTCCATCATGATTGCCTGGCACTATATCAACCGCTATCCTTTTTGCTATGCTTTCAAGGAAATGGGGCACTTCTTCTCTTTCCTGCCAGGATATCAGGGGCACATTATGTTTCACATCCCCAAGCAGCACGACCCTATCCGGTGCTGCTGCGTCTATATATTCCATTATCTTTGCAAGCCCCTGGCTGGACTGGCTTGGGACCACTATGCCGCTGTTGCCCAGGTCCCACTCTATACCTAGATGGATATCAGCCACCACCAGTACCCTGATGTTATTCTCAACAACAAGACCTGGTTCATCCACAAGTGGTTCAAGTGCCGCAGGCATATGCTAACATATAATATGATTGATTATAAATTCACAGGTCAGAATACTGGCAGGACCTGGGATTGTGTTGCAAAGGGATTAAATCGTGATGAATATAACCCAGGACTTACCATAAATACTATAATAAGTACTATAATCAGATCTGGTAAACATGAGAACGTTTTCACCCATTCTTGCATCCAGGGCCCTCTGGCAGTTGCGTGTTAAAAAACGGCCCATTGTAATGTCCCACGGCATCAATGCCAGGTGCAACATGCACTGTGATTTCTGCGAGTACTGGAAGGAAGAAAAGGACGAGATGGAGACCGGGGATATCCTGCACCTGCTGGATGAGGCAAAGGAGTTCGGCATTAAGTATTATAATGCCTGGACTGTGGAACCTCTGCTCAGGGAGGACCTGCCCCGGATAATGGCTTATGCACGCAGCCTTGGATTTATTACTTCCATGATTACCAATGGTAAGTTGCTCAAGCAGCGGGCACATGAACTGGATGATGTGGATTACCTGTCTGTATCAGTGGATGGGATAGATAGCTATAAGGATATCAGGGGCATGGATTTTGATGAACTCCTGGCCGGGATAGAGGCTGCAAAGTATGGGCGCAGGAACCCTATCCTGATCAATTGTGTCATATCAGGACAGAACCTTGAGGATGTCGAGCCGCTGGTACACCTGGCCAGGGATCTGGGAGTCTGGATATCTTTTGAGCCATTGGATGAATCAGAGGGTATCGACCCTGCTGTTTGGGAGATCATTGGAATACGTGATAATGTTAAGTATGAAAATGTGTTGGACCGGGTCATCAGGTTGAAAAAAGAGGGTTATCCTATCATTAATTCATTGACGTACTTAACAATGGTAAGGGACAGGAATATGGATTTCAGGTGCCATGCCAGTGATCTTATTTTGAATGTAACATCTGATGGCTGGATAGAGAACTGCAGGTTGAAGACGGAACATCTTGGGCATATCAGGGACGGATTGGTGAATGTGTGGGAGAGTTCACGGGAACAACGCAGTAAGATAACAAAGGAATGTGAAGGCTGCCTGTTCTTTGGTTATACGGAGGGGAGTATGCTGTATGATTTCAAGCCTGAGGTCATGGCACATTATGAGTGGATTTGAGATGACCGTTTTGGAAAATTTTAGTTGTTGGGATTCTTTGGGACCAATGCTCGTTTAAAGACGGGATTGAAGTGTGTTTTTTCTCTAAAATATGGTGTGATGATAAATTGAATATTCAGAAGAATAAAACATCAATTTATCAAAGTCACGATAATTAAAAATTCATCATTAAGAGTTTTGTAACAGCGAATATCAAATCACCGTACAAAACAGCTACAAAGAACCCAAGTGTGATAGGTATCATGAACGGCAGGCCCGGGGTGACCCATACCCGCCTGCCCATCAGGCCATCGGCTGCGAATCCTTCCAGTTCTTTTACAGTCTCTTCATCGATACTTGCCCCCCCGCGCCTGAACTTTGTATGAAATTCACCTTCTGAAAGATAGAATTCTTCTATCAATTTGATGTGTCTGCCCAGCAATTTTGAAATGTCTGCTTTAAACCCAACAAAGAGATACGCTGGCCGTTCTATCATCTCGCCCGGTTTTAAGGTGAACAGGTTATAGAAAAACAGGAACAAAGGTACCACTACGGTCAGCAGTACAGAATTCCCGAATACGCTAAAAGCAAAAAGATCGATAAGGGGCACGCCATTCAATGGCATTACAAGTCCGAACATTTCAATTGTCGGGTAAACAGGTATGATAATGGCCAGGACAATCAGGCTCTTGGCATCGGCTCCACCAAAAGCACCGAACTGGAATAAGATATAGACAAATACGAATATTACACCTGCTGAAAACAAAAGCCTGACCAGGGCAGGTATTCCGCCGTTTATAATATCATATGTAACAAAAATGATGGCACCTGCCAGCATTACCTTCCAGACCCGGTTAGATACACGCCTTGTCAGGATATCGGTATAGCAGGAATAGAATAGAAATGGAGTACAATAAAGCACTTTCAACAAGTCGATAAGAACCATTGTATCTACCGTTTTATTTTTCAATTATATCGATAATGCGCATTAGTGGGTAATCCAGTGATCGGTCGTATTTCAGTCCCACTGTTGCCGTTGTGCCGCCAAAAGTGATCCTGGCCTCAACTTCCAGCATACGGCCTTCCAGTTCACAGTACCTGAACTTCTCACCGGTCCTGCTGGTGACCATGTCCCTGTCTATCGTTACAGATATTTTTTCAACATATGGCTGCACTGATATGCTTTCCTTTATAGCCTGCTCCAGGCTATCTACAGTACTGATATTGACTGGAGCGCCTGTAAACTGGTGGTACAGGGCACCTAATTTGATGCCTGCTTCAAATAATGCGTTGTCCCTTTCAGTTGTAACCATGGTCAACAACTTATAAGTGAAAATATAAACCATTTTCTGCGCAAAGGCAGGCTAAAGGAAGATATCCACAAGGTAATGTGGATGATTAACACCATCATCCAACCAACTGCGTTATCTATTTCAACCTGGGAAATAACAAAACAAGTAGAATGTCAGGTACCATCTTCACATTCACCAAACCCAAAATATGCCCCACAACCAGCCAGCTCACACTCTCTGAGCGTGTGGATCACTTCCTGGCCCGCTGGGGTATCAACCGTTCAGGCCACCGCGTTGAGCCCGGATTGTACGCACTGGGCAGCCCCACACCCGAATCCCCTGTATTTGTCACAGCCAACTACACCCTCTCTTTTGACGCACTGCGCTCATCCATACCCGGAATTGACTGCTACATCCTGGTCCTGGACACCAAAGGCGTCAATGTATGGTGTGCCGCAGGCAAAGGCACCTTCGGCACAGGCGAACTGGTAAACCGCATCAACATCACAGGGCTGGCCGGTATAGTCAGTCATCACGTACTCATCCTGCCCCAGCTGGGTGCCACAGGTGTGTCTGCCCATGAGGTGAAAAAGCGCTCAGGATTCAGGGTAGAGTACGGACCTGTGCGGGCATCCGATCTTCCCGAATACATGAAGACCCGCAGTGCCACCCCAGGGATGCGCATGGTGCATTTCACCCTGGCTGAGCGCATTGTGCTGTTTCCTGTGGAACTGGCCAAGGTGCTGCCGTACCTGGTGATCATATCAGCCGTACTGTTTCTGGCATCGGGCCCGCTGGCAGCTGCAGGTGCTGCCGCAGCCGTGCTGGCAGGCATTGTGCTCTTCCCGATACTTTTGCCTTACCTGCCCACAAAGGACTTCAGCAGTAAAGGATTCATACTGGGCGGGCTTACCGCACTGCCCTTTGTTCTGGCTGCATACCAGTACGGTACAGATGACGCCATGTGGCTGCACCTGGTGCGCGGACTGGCCCCCATACTTGTCATGCCGCCCGTCACTGCCTTCATTTCACTGAACTTTACAGGCTCCACCACCTTCACATCCGTCACCGGGGTCAGGCGCGAGATATTCATATACGCACCAGTCATGGCCTGGATGTTTGCCTTGGGAATAGTACTATTAATCATACTGATCATATTGCGTTTAACGGGATGGTGACAATGTTCGATTCATACCAATCCAATACCCTGCACTACGACAGGGAAAAGTGCATCAATTGCGGGATGTGCAGCATAGTCTGCCCCCATGCCGTGTTCGCACACGGTGATGAGGTGGCAAAGTTGGTCGACCCCATATCCTGTATAGAATGCGGGGCATGCCAGATGAACTGCCCCACAGGGGCCATTACAGTCGAGAGCGGTGTGGGCTGTGCTTATGCCATGTTCTATGCCGCCATTACAGGTAAAGAAGAGCCAACCTGTGACACCGGCGGGGACCCTTGCTGCTGATAACGGGATAACCGGATGGAGTTTGACCATGATAAAACACCTGATATTAAAGAACGGGAGTTACAGGCGGTTCCACCAGGACGAAGCCGTCAATTGTGACACCCTGTGGGAGCTCATCGACCTTGCCAGGCTCTCAGCTTCCGGTGCCAATTTGCAGCCCCTGAAATATTTCCTGTCATGTGAACCTGAAAAGAACGCCTTGATATTCCCACACCTGGCCTGGGCCGGATACCTGAAGGACTGGGATGGACCAGGGGAAGGTGAGAGGCCGTCGGCCTACATCATTATCGTGGGAGATACTGAAATATCAAAATCCTTTGGTGTCGACCATGGAATTGCGGCACAGAATATCCTGCTGGGTGCAGTGGAACAAGGTCTGGGCGGATGTATCATCGGTTCCATCAAGAGGCAGGAACTCAGTGATATCCTTAACATCCCGAACCGCTATGAGATACTGCTGGTACTGGCCCTGGGTAAACCGAAAGAGACCGTTGTGCTGGAAACCACAGGCAAGGACGGGGATATAAAGTACTGGCGGGACAGTGAAGGTGTCCACCATGTGCCAAAACGGCGGCTGGACGATATCATCCTGAACCAAGTCAGTTCTGCTTTATTACCGTAAAAAAATTCAAGTGCACCGACCGGGATTCGAACCCGGGTAGTGGGCTTGGAAGGCCCAAGTCATAGCCGCTAGACCATCGGTGCATAATGGAATTGTACTTCCTGTATAGTCTTATTCGATTTAATTGTTGCGGATGTTCACACTATTTTCCTGGAATTATGCATTTGAAAGAGTTTCGCTTATTGGTTTACTGCTATTTGTATTTAATGTGTCATATGAATAATAAAATATCCGGACCTTTGAACCACCCTTCCCGGGCTGCCAATAAGAAAATATGTCGTAAGAGTTATAAGTTATTGTCCTCATTGGATATTGTACTAGCAGGATGGATGAAAACAAGTGGCCGGAATTAGACGATTGGTTTTAGATGTATTGAAACCGCACTATCCTTTAACGCTGGAGTATGCCAGGGCATTAAGTGAACTTGAAGACATCAGCGGCGTAAACCTCAGCCTTTATGAAGTGGACCAGCAAACCGAGAACGTCAAGATCACCATTGAAGGTGATGACCTGGATTATGAACGGATCAAAGAGGTCATAGAGGAGCTGGGTGCTGTTATCCATAGTATTGATGAGATAGCGGCAGGCCGCAGGTTAGTTGAAGAGGTTGAGACGCTCCAGGACAGATAACCATTCCCCTCTGCGGGGGTAACCAAGCCAGGCCAAAGGTGATAGACTCAAGATCTATTCTCGCAGGAGTTCAAGGGTTCGAATCCCTTCCCCCGCACTTTATTTTAGGGTTATAGTTAAGGCTGAAAAAGTGTACGCGTCTGAACATTTTAAGACTGTTTTATGTATTTTAGAATTCTGAAGTGCCCTGAAGAAAAATTTAACTTAAATTTGCGTTACGGCGAATTCTATATT
>Ga0255457_1015_pt2 | contig 41857 bp, 25 predicted proteins | sample ANMaggQBNCT02L10_FD_182650 | JGI IMG/M metagenome (GOLD analysis project Ga0255457, IMG submission 182650) | Sediment cell enrichment communities from methane seep in Santa Monica Basin, California, United Staets - ANME aggregate JGI... | ecosystem: Environmental > Aquatic > Marine > Cold seeps >...
CTGGGAGTGGTCAGGGGTGAGGATATACCGAAAAAAGGTTGAGAATGTGTAGTTATTGCGATTGTGGAAATATGTGAGATTAATCGGAGAAGTGTAAAAATTTCAGACGGGATTTACAGGATTGACAGGATACAATGCAACATCAACATCCTGTAAATCCTGTAAATCCTGTCAAAAAGCCAAGCGGTGTCCTTTATTTGATTGCGTATGATGTTGCCGATAAAGATTGAGATTTTCTATGGAAATATCAGTGGCAGTATCAGTATCAGTACCTTATCCTTGACACTATTCCATCAAATCCACCATCAAAACTGGCCAGGTGGTCTATGCCCTTATTTTTCATCAGTTCGATTATTGAGCAGTCAGTAAAACTCAGCTTCTTATCTGCGTATTTTGAGAAAGTGATCCACCCTCTTTCAAGAATTATCTGGTCAATGAAAAGCATAGGCGGGGCCGGAAATACAATCCACTGTACGACCAGGGTGTCAGATGGGTGTGATGGGTGCGGGGTGTGTAATAGTAGATTTAGTAAAGAGATTGTCGCCAAATTATTTTTTTAGTTCTTCAAACCAGCTTAAGCCATTCCTCTCTGGTTATCTTCGCATCTTTTATTATTTTCCTTACCATTCCTTTTCCAATATCCTCGCCTGGATGAACAGTGATAATTGTAGTCCGCCCATCAATATGCCGCATAAATAGATGACTTCCTTTTTGTCTAATCTGCTGAAAACCTATTTTTTCAAGTGACTTGATAACTTTTTTAACAGGAAGTGGAGTGATTTTATCCATTTAAACAGCAACCTTAACTTTCTGGATGCCAACGAATTCTAATGGTGTTTCATTAATGAAGTCCGATTCAACTTCTAAATAGAGTTCTATCGCTTCTTTAATCCTTTCATTTAATATGTCTAGATTTTCTGCCTGTGTATGGCATCCTTCAAGTTCTGGTACAGATGCTACATAAATACCATCTTCATCTTGCTCGATGACTATCGTGAATTCTTTGTTCATACTAATTCTTCACAATCCTATAATACTATAAATATTAATGTGGGAGCAATGTTATGAATCTATCGATTGAAATTATTATAACTCCTGAATTTTTAGGCGGTGTCCAAAATTTTATTCGGATATATTTATTTATCTGAATACTGTGCTTATACAGTATATGAATATTTTTTTGACAATTTTCAGGGAGTCATACCATGATAAAGATCTTCGGAGTCTCAGGAAGCCCCAGGAAGGGCTCAACAGATTATATTGTAAATGAAGCCCTCAAATTCCTTGAGGAGAAATACGGTGCAGAAACCCGCTACTTCCCGGCGCGTGGCAAACACCTCAACTTCTGCATCCACTGCGACTACTGCATTCGCGAGCGCAGCGGCTGCATCCACAAAGACGACATGGCCGAGTTCTACGACGGCCTGGAATGGGCTGACGGTATCATCATCGGCACCCCCGTATACCAGGGCAACCTGAGCGCCCAGACCAAGACCATGCTGGACCGCTGCCGGGCTGTGGTTGCTAAAGACCCCGACATCCTGCGAAACAAAGTGGGTGCGGCCCTGGCAGTAGGCGGCGACCGGGTGGGTGGCCAGGAGATAGCACTGCAGTCCATTCACCATTTCTATATCATCAGCGAGATGATACCGGTCGGTGGCGGTTCGTTCGGTGCCAACCTGGGCGGGACCTTCTGGTCTCAGGACCGGATGGCCGAAGGTGCGGCCGAGGATGAAGAGGGGCTGCGTTCCATGCGCAAGACCATGAACCGGATGATGAAGACGCTGGGAGTGGTTATGGGCGAGGATATACCAAAAAAAAAGGTTGAGAATCTGCATCTGCTAAATTTTATTGCATAAAAGATAATTTTGCTCAATAGCAGTATCAGTACCTTACCCTTGACAATATTCCATCAAATCCACTATCAAAACTGGCCAGATGGTCTATACCCTTATTTATCATCAGTTCAATTATTGAGCAATCAGTAAAACTCAGCTTCTTGTCTGCGTATTTTGCGAAAGTAATACACCCGTTTTCAAGTATCTACTGGTCAATAAAAAGCATAGGCGGAGTCTGGAATACAATCCACTGTACGACCAAGGTGTCGGAGCAGTGTGATGTGGGCAGGATTTTAGAGGGGTAATCACGGGCGCCGGACGCCGCTATCGCCCTGTTGCGGGGCATCGGGCTGATACTCGAGGAATTATTTGACTAAAACAATGTTACGAATTTTGAGTATATGGTTGCAAATATTGGATAATTTTTTTACAAATTTCATCGATATCTTCATTTTGGATACTTATTAATTTAGTTCGCGAAATGGTCGCACGAATATGTAATATATTTAAACTTAGCGAAAAAATAAAAAGTCTTCATTACAACTTTCGCTTTGCCTATCCAATTTGTTATCATATCTATTCATGATTCAACAAAAGGCTTTAAGACCGCAATTTTAAAATTTGATGATAGTTAATAAAAAAAGTTGTTGGGTAGTGATATGTTTAACATATTTGCCCTTTGTGTTTAAAATATAATATTAATTTATTATATAAAATCTAATATTTCTTTGGCCTATGGTTTTGGTAGCATTCTTTGCAGTACACCGGTCTATCAGGATCGGGTACAAAAGGCACTTCAGTCTCCCCACCACAGTCTGCACAAGTTGCTTTGTGCATCTCTTGAGGACCCCTATCGAAGCCGCCTCTTCCGCCGCCTCCTCTTCTATCGTTTCTCATATTTTTTATCACCTTTGTTTTTGTTCTGTTTAGTTCGTCTCAGCAAGGGCTGCAATTAGGAATTTTCGCATGACTCGTTCAATCTTGATTTTAACCTGATCTCCAACCTTCGTGTCTGTTACAAAAATCACAAACCCTTGCATGCGTGCCATTCCATTTCCCTCTCTGGTAATGGCCTCGATTGTGACATCGTAGAAAGCACCAGCTGAAACCGGAGCATTTTCATCTTATTGTCTATACAATTTATTCCTCTTAAATTCAATCAATTAACCTAAAATAAGCCTATATGGATGAGTTAATCCCGCTCTATAAGTAATTAAATAAGCTAACTGTTATGGTATTAGATAATTTATTTGTATATAAGCTCTTGGTCATCTCAGACCAGTCTATTTTTTTTGAGAAGCTGTTTTGGATTCTTCGTTTCTTTGGGAGCATTAGATTGGCCATTTCGTAGTCACTATACCTCAGACTTAAGTACCGCAGGCCTGTATATAATACCTGCCACCCGATTTTCCATGTTGTCCGTCAGTATAGATTTTCATATTTTTTCCTAACTTTATCAAGAAACCCACCCAAATATAAAGTTTCTTAAAGAACTTCAAAAAGCATCCCACAATCAATACTTATAAACCATTATACCCATAAATAAAAACACACAATTTTCAGGGAGTCATACCATGATAAAGATCTTCGGAATCTCAGGAAGCCCCAGAAAGGGCTCAACAGATTACATTGTAAATGAAGCCCTCAAATACCTTGAGGAGAAATACGGTGCAGAAACCAGGTATTTCTCAGCGCGTGGCAAACACCTCAACTTTTGCATCCACTGCGACTACTGCGTCCGGGAGCGTAGCGGCTGCATCCACAAAGACGACATGCCCGACTTCTACGACGGTCTTGAATGGGCCGACGGCATCATCATCGGCACCCCCGTGTACCAGGGTAACCTGAGCGCCCAGACCAAGACCATGCTGGACCGCTGCCGGGCTGTGGTTGCTAAAGACCCCGACATCCTGCGCAACAAGGTGGGCGCGGCCATGGCCGTTGGCGGCGACAGGGTGGGCGGCCAGGAGATATCACTGCAGTCCATCCACCACTTCTATATCATCAGCGAGATGATACCGGTCGGTGGCGGCTCGTTCGGTGCCAACCTGGGCGGGACCTTCTGGTCACAGGACCGGATGGCCGAAGGCGCAGCAGAGGATGAAGAGGGGCTGCGTTCCATGCGCAAGACCATGAACCGTATGGTCAAGACGCTGGGAGTGGTCAGGGGTGAGGATATACCGAAAAAAGGTTGAGAATGTGTAGTTATTGCGATTGTGGAAATATGTGAGATTAATCGGAGAAGTGTAAATATTTCAGACGGGATTTACAGGATTGACAGGATACAATGCAACTTCAACATCCTGTAAATCCTGTAAATCGGTCAAAAAGCTAAGCGGTGTCCTTTACTTGATTGCGTATGATGTTGCCGATAAAGATTGAGATTTTCGATGGAAATATCAGTGGCAGTATCGGTACCTTATCCTTGACACTATTCCATCAAATCCACCATCAAAACTAGCCAGGTGGTCTATGTCCTTATTTTTCATCAGTTCGATTATTGAGCAGTCAGTAAAGCTCAGCTTCTTGTCAGCGTATTTTGCGAAAGTGATCCACCCTCTTTCAAGTATCTCCTGGTCAATGAAAAGCATATTTATGAACCTCGGGATATCCTTCTTTTCATTACCAAGTATGATGTCCCTTGCCTGTCCGGCTTTTTTAACATCGCCTGTCTTGTAAAGTATAAAAGTCATCAATTCGTTAAAAACAAAGTCAGAGGTAAATGCTGCACCATACTTGTTTTTCATTATGCTCTCAAGCAGGCCCGTGGCGGCACTATGATGCTCGTCCTTCCTGTTAACGTATGCAATAAAGATGCCTGTATCCATAAAAATACTCATCTTAAGGCCCAGTATATTGTAGTGTCGATATCTGACTCTTTTGTTTTAACACCCCAATCGGTCTGAAGAGCTTTTATTTTCCTGATATCTTTTTCTGGAAGAGGTAGTGCCAGCAGATTACCAAAGAAATTATCTTTTTTTGATCCCATGAACTCAATTATCCTTGAGAACAGTTCCTGTTGAGTGATTTTTTTACCGGCCTTGAGAGTAAATTCGGCCTGTAACATATCAAAAAGGTGCTTATCCTTGTCATTGACTTTGATATTCTGGCTCATAATACAAAATATAATTTTATCCAATATATCTTTTTCCACTACAATAAGGGCCAACTATACATATGTAAAAACTCAACATCAGGCATGTGTATTTTGCGAAAGTATCCTGCCCGTCCTCAAGTATCTCCAGGTCAATTAAAAGCATAGGCGGGGCCTGGAATACAATCCACTGTACGACCAGGGTGTCAGATGGGTGTGATTGGTGCGGATATACCGAAAAAATCATCAAAATGTGTTAATAAATCGCTCGGGAGCGTTATCCCGATCCTGACTGATTCTTTATCATCCGGATGCTCCAAATATCAATAATGGGTTGAAAACGCAGAGAGAAGAGGAGCAACCCTCTGCATTTTTCATTTATAGTGCAGATGTATTTACGGAGGATGATAGTTTTCTCAGGTGACTGAGCTGATTTTATTGGCTATTTTATTGCTTACACATTTGATTACTACCATCTGCAATTCCGGTTATAGGAATTATATGGTAATAAGTTTTTCCATATTGGTAACACAAATTAATAAATACTGGGTCGGAATTGGTTGCAAGCCTAACTTGACGTTATGGAAACTTGGTAATGTAACTGTCTGTATCATGCTAAAAGTTTGGGCTGTGAAATGGTTAAGTTAATCTTTATGAACACATAAACTAAGACCTAAGATCATTGGAGGTCTTTTTATAGAAGACGAATCTACCCCGGACACCTCATACAAAGAGGAAAACATCAAAGAAGTAAAAACAAAACCCTTCTATGCGATCCTTGGCAGTGGTGGAATGGGGATTGCAGTAGCAAAGGAACTGGACGATCAAGATATAAGCCTGATATTTATTGAAAAAGATGCCAGTAAAGTCGAAACCCTAAAAGAACAGGGATATGATGTGGAAATTGGCGATATCAGTGAGTTCGAGACCATAAATGCACTGGATATGCCCAGCCTTGAAGTAGCCTTTATTTTAAGTTCAGACGGCAAGGCAAACCTGAAAGCCCTTGCTCATATCAAGAAAATCAAACCGGATGTATATACGGTTTCCAGGGCCATTGACCAGAATAACAAAGAGAAACTTGAGGCAGCCGGTGTGGATTCGGCCATACTGCCTGCACGTGCTGCTGCCAATGTTATAGTCCAGTCAGTAAAAAGAGCAGCCAGCCTGAAGAAGGCCCGCGAACTCAAGAGATGTATTGAAAAAATGAACGGCAAGAAACTTGCCATAGTAATGCATAACAACCCTGACCCTGACGCTATGTCAGGTGCCATGGCATTAAGTGAGATCGCAAAAACTGTGGGCGTTGAATCCGAGATACTCTATCACGGTAAAATCGGGCACCAGGAAAACAAAGCTTTTGTAAACCTTCTGGATATAGACATCGAGCGGATGGAAAAATACGACCTCTCCGAGTTCTCCAATATTGCCCTTTTTGAATGCGCCATACCAGGCATGAACAACCTGGTACCGTCCGATACCATAATCAATATAGTGATCGACCACCATCCAATTAACATATCTGAAGTGAAGGCTGATTTTATTGATATCCAACCCGATATAGGTGCCAGTGCAACCATAATGGCCATGTATTTAAAGGAACTTCATATCAATTTCAGTAGTGAACTGGCAACAGCACTCCTTTATGGTATTAGGGTGGATACCCATGAATTCAAGAAGAATGCCACCCAGTCTGATCTTGAAGCCGCAGCATTCCTGTATCCCCTTGTGGATCACGATATATTAAGCCAGATCGAGACCCCGTCCATGTCAACTGAGACCCTTGACATTATGGGCTATGCTATTCAGAACAGGCAGGTCACTGGCAGTTACCTTATTTCCAATGTGGGACTGATCAGGGACCGCGATGCCCTACCCCAGGCAGCAGACTACTTGCTGAATCTTGAAGGCGTTACCACAACCATTATTTACGGGCTCACAGAGAACTCAATCCACGTCTCAGGAAGGAGTAAAGATGTCAGGGTCAATATCGGTGAAATCATGCGTGAAGCCTTTGGTGAAGAGCATGGAGGTGGACACTCTACTTCTGCAGGAGCACAGATACCTCTGGGTGTGTTCAGCGGTACAAAGGATAAACAGACCTTAATGAAACTGGCAGAAGAGGCAGTTGTCAAGATGCTTTTTGATGTTATGGGTATGGAAGAAAAGGAAGAATGAAGCGTTCTTCCCTTTCAAGATTCATTTTGTTTTTCGATTATTTCTCTATCAGGCGCATTAATGACTCTTTTAAAGCCTGGGCCTTGCCTGTTATAGTGTCAAATGACAGTGTGCCCTGGGCAAAGCTATAGATAACAGCCGTGATGGAAAGTATGGCAAGGATTGCCAGTACTACTATGGTTGTGGAGCTAAACTGACTACCCATAACCTTGAAAGTATCACTACGCCCATCAACTTCAACCAGGTATGTGCCGGGCTTGGACCTGTTCAATGTAAATTCGATTGTCATGATCTCACCAGGATCAAGGACCAGGTCTTCTGTCGCTATTTCTTCACCATTCACTTTTATTGTCATTGTATCTGCATCACGGAGCGTACCGAAATTGGCTGCTTCCACTGTGATGTTTACATTCTCTCCCGGCTCCACACTTTTAGGCTCGATGGTCAGGTTCGAATATACAAGTCTTGCACTCGGGTCTGTGATATCAATATCCTTTGAAGTGTCCTGGTACCCTGATTTGGAAGCAGTGATCGTATGGGTACCTATCTGGTCAGGTGTGTGGGTTATATTTCCACTTGAAGGGGTTGTCCCCAGGTCATTGCTGCCGAACATAACCGTAACACCACTAACGCTTTTGCCTTCGGAAGTTACAGATATAACAATGGTCTCGCCACTGTCCACTAACAATGGGGCACTTATTTCCAGCAACTTTGGCTGGTACAGGATTTCTATGTCCTCGCTGTCGCTCCCATACCCGGATTTGGAGGCAGTGATTTTGAACTCACCGGTTTCAACGGGTGTATATATAAGCTCACCATCAGAATCAGTGGTACCGATCTCGGAATCATCAAAAAAGATAGATACATCTTCCACTTCATCGCCGTCAGAAGTGACCGATATGGTGAACTCTTCATTTTCATAGACGCTGTCCGGGATGTCCAGGTCAAGATACAGGGGTTCTTCCACTATGATCTCCTGGAATGGGTAGAATCGGACGGCACTGCCGTCGTCAGCTACCTTGAACTTGATATTACCCATTATATCTATGGTATCGCCCCTGGATAGTGAGAAATCATCATCGTTTTTCAATACAATTGAAGATGAAGAAAATGATGTTACTTCCATGATACCGTAGGAATCCCCTTTTTCTACTGTGGTAAAACTATCAGATATCTGGAATAGACCGTCTATGAACACGGAACTCGTTTCCATGCCCCTGAATATACTGTCAATATGAGCTACGATTATAGGTATATCGGTCCCATCCACATCTACCTCATAGAGGTAGGTGTCCCCTTCACTGGCGATATCAGTGGAAATTTCCTCCCCGTTCTTCAGAAGGGCTAGCATTAATGCATCACCTTCGCGGCTGATCTCGTCTATGCGGAGGCTGTATCCTTCCTCTAAGGTGAGCGAGTTACCGATATGCAATGTGTATTTTTTATCTTCGTCGATTAGTATCTTGGATAGCTTACCTTCCTCGATGAGGCTCCTGTCGCTGGAGACAAATGAATTGGACTCGTAGCCTGCAAAATAGGTATCCCCCATGAACCCGATGGACTGGAAATAATTCCAATCATCGTCGTTGTGTTCAAACTTCATGGAGATAGGTTCGGTGGTGTAGGTTAACTTACCGTCCTTAACTGATGTTCCGCTGCGTACTATTTCCAGTGTTTCTTTACCATCTCCGGTGTCGATATCGTAGAGCAGACCTTCGAAGTTGAAGGGTGTCCACTCGAAGGTGGTTTCATTTGTTACCGTACCCCTTAGTTCATAAGTGCCGGGTTCTGACATATCCACATAGGGTGCGAATCGCAGTGTACTTGAATCAGCCACTATGATATTTATCTTACCCATGAGGTTGAAATCATCACCTTCACCAAGGCTTACGGAATCTTCATTCTCCATTTTAATGCCTGACGAGGACGCGCTCTTGATCTCCATCAAGCCGAACTCATCCCCAGTACTGACATCGATATATTTATCAGATATCTGGAAGATACCCTCGATCACAATGGTGCTGGTCTCTGTCCCTACAAATACACTATCGAAGTAGATAGCAATGATAGGCATATCATCTGCATCCCCAAGGTCTTTTTCGTAGACAAAGGTGTCACCTTCATTGACTATATCTTCGACCACCTTTTCACCGTTCTTGAACAATGCCACCATCACGGCATCGCCACCGGAACCGAATTCAGCTATCCTTAATTCATACCCTTCTTCCAGTTCCAGGGATGAACCCGACCTCAAATTGTATTTCTTGTCCGTGTCCAGCAGTACCTTACTTAGTTGTCTCTCATCCAGTAAGCTTTCGTCGGATGAAGCGAAGGTGGTATTGTCGGTGTAGCCTGCAAAGTAGCGGTCTGCCATGAAGCCGATGACTTCGTAGGTCTCCCAAATATCCTGCTCGAAATCGATAGATATGGGGGATGTTTCGTATATGATGTCGCCCTTGCCCAGTGAGCTGTCAATGTCCTCAATGGTAAGGGTCTCTCCCCATATGTCATTGTCAAGGTCGTAGTAGAAGCCGCTAAAACTCTGGGGGTTCCAAGTGTAGGTCTCGTCGTACATATCAGGGTCATCAATCCAGATGCGGTTGCCTGAAGAGTATGTCTTGGAATTTACAACTAATTCTTTTTCATCAGTTTCTACTGTATCATTGCCGTCATAGAACTTAAAATAATATTCATATGTACCTACATCGCTAATTGTTCTACTGAAAACATAATCCTTACCATCAGATGTGACTTGGTCAGAAGAATCATCTTCTTCCATATCAAATTCATCATCATTGATATACAGGTACACGTCGAGTTTATCGTTATCAACATCCTTTATTGTTACTGAAAAATTAAATGTGACCGGTGTAACTCCACTTGTAGGATCAACACTGTATTCTTCTACTGTAGGTGCATTATTAGACGTGTCTTCATGTTCGGTAGTAAAACTCCAGGTTTCGGTTTCGTTCAAATTATTTCCTGCCGAATCTGTTACATCAGTAGTCACCGTTGCTGTATATTCCGTACTGTAATTCAGATCTTCGTCTGGATCAAAGGTCGCAGTTTTTGTAGAACTGTCATAAGTTACATTACCTGAAATTGGACTTGAACTTGATGAAATGTTTAGAAGAAATGAATTCGTATTCAGTGTTGATCCATTTATTTCTTCGCTAAACTTTGCTGTGATATTATCCGTAATATTGATACCAGCATTTTGAGGGTATGTATCTTCAACTGTAGGTTTTGTAGTATCTACTGTAGTGTCGGCTGCTGTGGTAAAACTCTTTTCTTCACTTTCATTGGAATTACCAGCTTTATCAGTACTGTTGACCCTGTAATAATATGTCGTTGAAGCATTCAGACCCGTTATGGTCAGACTATGTTCCTTAACAAGTGAAGAATCATTCTTACTATGTTTATAGCTCGATGAGACATTATCGTATTCCACGCGAGATGTGGCTGCTTCATCCGTAGTCCAGGTAATTTCAGCAGAAACATCATCGACGGTTCCATTTGTTAGCAAGGTTATTACTGGTGGGATATTTTCCTTCGATCGAAACGGTCCTTCAGAATCTGAACTGGATGAGTTTACTCCATCTGTAGCATTTACTTTATAGTAGTAATCAGTTTCATCTTCTGTGTTATCAGTATATATTTCATTCCCACTTGTAGTACTGCCTCTTAAAGAATAATTTCCATCCTGAGATGTGGCTCGCAGAATATCGTAACCTGTAACATTAACTCCATCATCATCGGATTTGTCCCAAGTTATATTAATGTGTTCTCCATTATCATCTGGCACATCATATGCATCAACATCAGTAGGTGCAGCAGGTACAGCAACAGCTATTGCGGCAAAAAAACTTAACAGAACAATTGCAATTATCATTGAACTGAACTTCATAATCCATCACCTTCATTAAACAACAATCCTAAAACAAAACTTCCTATCCTATTCATATTTATCATAACCTTCCAATTATTCTAACTAATCATCTACTTGCATAAATAAATCATCATTTTTCTTTCCAACATCAATATATGCCCTATATGCCGCAATCAGCGTACCAAGGAAAATCGGTGCCATAAAGAACCCGCCTATACCACCCACAAGACCGCCGCCGATAAACGCCAGCATAACCAGGAGCGGATGGATACGTGATGCCCTGCCAACGATGTAGGGTTTGAATATCAATTCAGTAGGCACATACAAGATGAGTGCCGATACTATTACAAACACACTCGCATTCCCGGCCCCGAATTCCAAATACCTGAATATCGCAATAGGCAGCAGCACCATCCAGCCTGCGAAAATGGGTATTAAGCCTGCGATCAGTATCAGTGCAGACATTGCAGGGATATGTGGCACCTTGAAGTAATAGAATACACCGACTGAAAGAATGCTGGTGATCATGGCGGCATAAATGTTACCAAGGAAGATGCCTGCCAGGATATAATCAAGGTGCTTCTTGAATGATTCAGCAATCAAGAGCTTATCCTTAGGGACCGTATGCATTATGGCGCTTACGAACCTGGAGCCATCCATTAGCAAAAAAAAGCATACAAATACTGAAATGATAACATTGAGTATGAATAAGGCAATCTTCAACCCCATCGAAAAGGGAATCTGTCCCAACATGGGCAAAATAGTAGAAGATAGGTTTAACACTGCATCCTGTATCAGCTGATATATTGGCTCAGGGATATCCAGTTCATTTATGAAAGTGATTGTAGAATTGACCAACTGCTGCTGGTTCTTGGCCATTGTGATCAACTGGTTCACTATCTCGATCATACCCAGCCCCAGGATTCCCATAAGTGGTGTGATTATGGCAACAGTAGCAATCAATGCAGATATCCGCTCACCTATGCCTCTTTTTATTAGCTCTCTTCTTATGGGTCTGGCAATATAGGCAAACACCAATCCAAGGATGATACCATCCAGTAGCGGGAGGACGATATACCCGAAGGTGGCCAATATCAATAACAGGACAATCGCTGCAATGATTATCCATCTGTTCTCAATAAGAACAGTAATACCATCCTTTTCTGGCATCCATCTCCTCCTCTTAAATTGTTTAATACTCTTTGCACTAATAAATGTTAGTACAGTAACAGCAAGTAATAATATTTATACGTGTCGATTTTTAGAAAAACATTTTAATAAATGTGTAGAGACTATCGACCAATCATTCCAGATTCTTTAACTGATATTGAATCCGCCTGAGAAGGCCCCGTATAGTCTGTACCTCCCTGGATGTTAATCTTGCACGGCCCAGAATTCTGCGAATCATCAATATCGTCTTATCCTTCTTGTGTACAGGATAATCAATTTCTCCCAGCAGTTGTGTAACATGACCATACATCAGGTCCAGGTCCAGATGTTGGGCAAGTTTGATACTGCCTGCCTTCAGGTCGCTTAGTTCATAAAGTACTACAGCCACTGCATGGGACAGGTTCATACTGGAATAATCAGGACTTGTAGGAATGCTCATAATTATATCGCATAGCTTCAGTTCATCATTGCTCAAACCCTTATCCTCACGTCCGAACAGGATGGAAACAGAAGCGCTTTTTCCTTCAAGCAACTGCTTGACAGACCCAGGGGAATAAGGCGGCATCCTTATATGCTTTTCAACTCTCACGCCCGGGTTTCCTGTGGCAGCTATCACAAGGTTGGAACCGGCCACTGCATCCTGTATGGTTGAATGTACAGAAGCTTTCTCCATTATTTCCCTGGCATGCATTGCAAAGGCCCTGGCTTCACCTCCCATCTCACATGGATTGACCAGTGCCAGGTCTGAAAAACCGAAATTCTTCATAACACGGGCCGTGGAACCCACATTGCCCCCGTAAAGCGGTTCTACCAGTACCACACGTATTTCCAGACCATTATTGACCATGGTATTTCGTTTGGGCTGTATGCTTAAATCGGTTGTGATTTTAAGCCCCTATCTCCTGCTGCACCTGCTCCTCCTCCTACCCCCACTGCTCCTGCTTTATCCTCCAGGACGACATCAATTAGTTTACGTGCCCACTCCAGCTTTTTCCTTTTAATGGCGTTTACATTAGGGTCGGAAAAATCAAACCCTATAAGTACTATAGCAGATGCCCCCAGTTCCCGTGCCAGGAAGACACACCGGTCCCCGTCAGTAAACCCGCCAAAGTTGTGAACATTATCCAGGGGTACGGTCTGGGTGGACCCCACCACATTGCAAAGTTTTGGGACTATTGACAATATAATCGGTATATTATCCCCGTGACCATGGACTACCATTACTGCTCCCGCCTGGCTGGCCTTGATCTCGGCTTTAACATCCCCGTCCAGATCAGTCACAATAATGTGGGGCACGATACCCATATCCATAAGTACGGCAGCGGCACCATCGGCAGCAATGATGCAAAAATCGTTAGGTTGGACCTCTTGTAGTTCACCTTTCAAAGTAGGTGCATTGCCGCATACAAGCACATCCCTGCCCCTGACCAGTTCTTCGAGCCTCCGGATAGATGCTATTTTAGAAGATGGCATGCCTGAAATAATTCCGGACAACACCCTGGCAGATTCTTCATCCAGGACACGGTCATAACCCATATCCCTGATTATTTCCAGGTATAGCGGCTCCCAGTCTTCAAATCTCATGATATCTTTGAAATGCTCATCTTCATGCCTGTGCCTTCAACGTCCCATTCCTTAACCAGGTCACCTTCGGGCTCAATATCCATGCTGATGACAAGCAGTTTTGTCCTGACCTCATCGGCAATATGCGCTTCCCAGTCCAGGACAAGGTCCAGTATCCGCTCATCTTTGATCAGCACGATAGCCTTGATCCTTTCTTCTACATCCAGGTCAAGTTCCTTTCGCATATCCTGCAGCCGCCTGATAACCTCACGGGCATATCCTTCTGATTCGATCTCCCTTGTCAGCATGGCATCCACGTACACAAGGCCGCCAGAGAACCCGGCAGATGCAATATGTTCAGGTATGGTCTCATTGAACCGGACCATCCCTGATGTTATTGTAACAGTTTCCCCTGCTATTTCCAGTTCATACTCTCCAGAATCCTCAAGTGCATCCCGCATTGATACAATATCCACCGAACTGATGGCTGCAATGACCTTACCCGCATCGCCTTTGAATGCCGGGCCAATAGCCTTTGACTGTGGCACAGTTTCCAGTCCCAGTTCATCCCAGGTCTCATCACTACCAAGTATCATTATTTCCTTACTGTTGGTTTGCTCAAGCAGTACTGACATCAAGGTTTCCACAGCCTGTGCTACCTGCTCATTTTCGGGGGCTACTACAATCTTGCGCACCGGCCACCTGAGTTTGCGTTTAACCTTTTGCCTGGCATTGGATGCTGCCTCTACCATATTACGCACAGTATCCATCTGCTTTTCAAGTTCAATATCCACCAGGGCATCCTCCACTTCGGGCCAGTCAGACATATGTATTGATTCCGGGCTGCTGTGGTCAATATTGTGCACCAGGTTCTGGTAGATAGATTCTGCCAGGTGGGGCATAAACGGAGCCATAACCTTGGCAATCTTAACCAGTACTTCGTACATCACCCAGTAGGCGGCCAGCTTGTCAGGGTCATCTCCTTCAGTCCATGTCCTGGGCCTGATCAGCTGGACATACCACCTGGACAGGTCCTCCAGTATAAAATCCGATATAGGCCGGGTGGCCCTGTGAAGGTTGTACTGGTCCATTGCTTCGTTCACACTCAGTATAAGTGAATTCAACCGGCTCAGTATCCACCGGTCTTCGGGTCTTAGATGAGACTTTACCGAATCATAGGTTACAACCGAGGGGTCGAAGTTGTCCAGTGCCATATAGGGCAGCGGGAACCGGTACACGTTCCAGAAGATGTTGACCTTCCTGTTGATCGTGCTGACCTCGTCCCAGTTGAATTTAAGGTCCTCCCATGGCGCATTTGATGAGAGTACATAGAACCGTAGGGTGTCGGCTCCGAATTTTTCCACCACTTCCCCTGGTGAAACTACGTTGCCCTGGCTCTTGCTCATCTTCTTGCCTGCATCGTCCAGCGTGAACCCATGCATTAGCACGCTCTTGTACGGGGCCCTGCCAAAAGCCAGCATACTTGCACCCAGCTGCGAGTAGAACCAACCCCTTGTCTGGTCGTGCCCTTCAGTGATAAAATCAGCAGGCCAGATTTTGTCAAAATCTTCATGCTCCCGCGGGTAGTTCAATGTAGCCCAGGAGGCCACTGCAGAATCGAACCATACATCAAAGACATCAGGCACCCTCTTCATGTTCCCGCCGCATTTGCAGGTAATAGTGATATTATCCACACTTGGCCTGTGCAGGTCCAGGTCACCTTTCTGGTCTGAGCGCTCCTGCAATTCTTCCATTGTACCTATAACCTCTTCTGCGGTGCACTCATCACAAATCCAGATCGGCAGGGGTATTCCCCAGTATCGCTGCCGGCTGATGCACCAGTCACGTGCGCCTGACACCCAGTCAGCAAACCTGGCAGAACCGGCCCAGTCCGGGTACCATGCCACTTTCTCGATCTCGCTTAACATCTCATCCTTGATATCAGAGACCTTCAGGAACCACTGCTTGGTGGCGAGATAAATAATAGGGGTCTTGCACCGCCAGCAGTGACCATACCTGTGGCTGACCATGCCTTTTTTGAGCAGGTTCCCCCTTTCTTCCAGGTCACTAATGATAAGCTCGTCAACTTCCTTGACATATTTTCCTTCATATTCCCCTGCATCGGATGTGTACCTCCCGTCAGGACCAACCGGGCAGAAAATGGGCAGCTCATGCTCCACACCCAGCATAAAATCATCCATGCCGTGCCCTGGTGCTATATGAACGATCCCGGTATTCTCTGCTGTGACGAAATCCGCCATGTAAACATTATGATCAAATCCGGCCTGGGCTGGGACTTTATCAGATAACGGGTTGTCATATGAAAGTTCAAGCAGGTCTTCCCCGAGCATCTGGTCCAGTATCTCAAAGTCTGTATAACGTCCCTGTTTCAGCACATGCTCGACCAGGCTTGTTGCTACATAGAGTACTTCGCTGCCATCTTTGTTATCCTTCCATGCCCTGATCTTGCTGTATTCAAAACCAGGGTGGACAGCTACTGCAATATTTGCAGGAATGGTCCAAGGTGTAGTGGTCCAGATAACAATATATGTATTCTCTTCACCTTTCACTTTAAACTTGATATAGACCGAAGGGTCCTCTTCATCCCAGTATTCCACTTCACTGTCTGCAATGGCAGTCTCGCACCTGGGGCACCAGTTGACCACCCGTTTGCCCCGTTCCAGCAGCCCCTTATCATGGCCCTGTTTCAGGGTCCACCAGGCCGCTTCAATGTATTCATCCTTCAGGGTCATATAGGGGTCTTCCCAGTCCAGCCACACTCCCAGGTCCTTGAACTGCTGGGTCATCTCATCCTTATGCTGGATCGCGAACTCCTTGCATTTGGCTATAAATTGGTCTACTCCGTACTCCTCAATATCCTTCTTGGACTTGAAACCAAGCACTTCCTCAACTTTTACTTCGATAGGAAGGCCGTGCATGTCCCAACCTGCCCGGTCCCTGACATGGAAGTTATTCATGGATTTATACCGCAGGATCGAATCTTTTATGATCTTGTTCCATGCCGTGCCGAGATGAATATGACCTGTTGTGTATGGGGGGCCGTCAACAAAATAGAAGTCTGTGCTGCCGGCTCTGAGTTGTCTGGACCTGGGATATGCATTGATGGAATCCCAGAAATTGTGGATATCCTTTTCCAGGGTTTTTGGTTCATATTTATTGGTGATTTCCTGTATCATTCCCGATTCTCCGGATAAGATGGATAATAATAATTAACTGAAGTAGATAGTACTTATTATCTGAGTTAAAGATTTCTATCATGGGCAATGGATTCCCATGACTGCCTGAAAGGCAATTGTGGATAAAGAAATATCAGGGATTAAAAAAAGAAATGAACCAGGTATCACAATTAATTCTATGATACCCGGTCTATCGTGGATTTAATACTTTGAAGGTGAATGGGCTTCACCATGACATCCCCTGCATTCATCCACATCTAATCCTGTTAACTGTGCATGAACCCCTTCATGGCAATCTGCGCATGGACTTACTTGAAGGTGTTCCTGATGGCAATCTACACAATTAATGTCTGAATGTTTGGATGGATAATCCTGGAATTCCTGTGCCACATTAGGATGGCATTCAATACATAGTTCATTTGCCGTGTCAGAACCGAAACTGACTCCTTTGGGCATATGCCCATTGTGACATTGTGTGCAGTCTTTGTTTGCGATATTTCCACTGTGGTCAATCCCTTCATGGCAGTCAAGACAATCCGGGATGCCCTTATGTTCTATATGACAGTCATAGCAACCACCAGAAAGATCCAAATGGCTTCCACCCTCGGTTTTCACATCATTGTATGCCTCACTATGGCATTTGTCACAGGCATCGTCAGTAAGGAGGGAATGGCTTTCATGGCAGTCTTCACAATCTTCGCCCTCAATATTTATCCTGCCTTCCAGTTTATGATAACTCCCGTGACATAGATCGCAATCCGAATACATAGGTTCTCCACCGAACTCGTGACACCTATCGCATTCACTCGGTATCATTTCGTTATGAACACTGAACATGGCCACGGCATCAGGATGACATCCTATATTCACACATCCCGTTTCCATAGGATCTACAGATCCATGTATACTTAAGATGGATTCCTCAGTATGGCATCCACCGCAGTATTCCATCTTAATATCCTGATGCAAATGGGTCGGTTTCGCAATACTATATATCAAAAATATAAGTGCCATAACAGCTAACACTGTAACAATCTCTTTTCTCATACACTAATCCACCTTAAATTCATGTTAATTATTAGTTTAAATCAATAAGTATAATTCCGTATACCTGCAATACACTTCCAAGAAAATCCTCCCTTTGGTTGGATTAACTTGAGTACATAATCTTATAGATTATATACCTCACTAAAAATCAATTAATGTATTTCAATATAAATATATCGATATGGTCTGCGGCTAAAAAATAAAAGTCCCGCCTCCCAGATTCGAACCGGGGGCATCGCGGTTACTGCGCGTGTGCACATTTAGGTGTGCATGATCGAACTACAGCCGCGCACTCTAACCAGGCTGAGTTAAGGCGGGATAATGGAATATAAGCAGATCTCAGCTATCCGGCGGCATTCAGGATATGCACGATAATACTTATCCTTTTCGTTGATATCTGCCGGATATCACCATTGCCCGATATCTTAGGTAAAGTACTACAGCGTAATTAGCGCAGTTGTGTGAAATCAGTGCTGAGGTTCTTTACTTTATATCTCAAACAATCCTTGAAATCATCACCCTCAAAATCACATGGCTGCAAGTCATTCGCAGCACATTTCTGGTGGGAGTACATCGTACAATCTTCTTTCATATGATCAAAACCCAGGGTTTTATAGATACCTTGATTTTATACAATTATTAAGTATTATGATTTATGGTTTATAGTTTGTGGTTTATGGTATCTATCTCAATTATGTTTTGGCAGGACAATGTTGAAGGTACTGCCATTTTCATCACTTTTTGCCCAGATTATGCCATTATGCATTTCTATTATTGCCTTACTAATAATAAGTCCAAGTCCAACACCGCCGTATTTCCTGCTTGACGTACCGTAGACCTGGTGAAATCTATCAAAAATAAAGGGAAGTTTGTCAGCGGGAATGCCGGTGCCCGTATCATTAATACTGATCCTGATATTGTCCCCTTCCTCAACAGCCGTTATTGCAATTTTTCCGTTTTCCGGCGTGAACTTTATAGCATTGACAATTAGATTTAAGATGACAGTGGCAAGTTTTTCCTCATCTCCGCCTATCTCAGGAAGAGTGTGAATATCCTGGACAATAGATATTTTTTTACATTCTAACTGTGGTTGTATGTCCTGAAGGATTTTTATGATGGTCTCATTTATCGATACCGACTTAATTTGCAATTCCAATCTGTTGCTTTCAAGTTATGTAACAGTTAAAAGGTTATGTATCAAGCCAATCAACCGGTCAGTATCCCTGAGAATGATCTGTAGTTTTTCCTTTTGTTCATCATTAATGTCCCCTATCTTTTTATCATTGATCAGTTCAGTGTATCCTCTTATCGAAGTAAGGGGAGTCAATAATTCATGGGTGATATTTGAGATGAATTCTGTTTTTGCTCGATGGGCTTCTTTCAAATCTTCATACGACTGTTCTATTTGCTCATGATATTCAGCAAGCTTCTGTTCAAGTCTGTTTTTTTCAGTAACATCCCTGATAATACCATAAACTTCAGTGATCGTATCATCGTAATTGACAGGCCTGACCTTTATCTCACCAAGTCTTGATTTACCGTCTTTCCTGACCACTTCCAGGATTGCAGGTTTGTCAATAGTTTTTCCGGAAACAAGATCCTTTATGATCTCATTCACCATCTCAACACTAGCTGGAGAAAGCCATTCTGATAAGTGTGACCCGATAATCTCTTCACCATGGCAGCCAAACATTTCAAGACCCGCTTTATTAATTTTAATAAAGTAGCCATCCACATCATGAATGTATATCCCATCACTTGCATTTTCGAACAAATCCCTGTATTTGACCTCGGCAATTTTCAGTTTTTCATACGACATCCTGAGTTTTTCATTGTAATACCTTAGTCTCAGTTCCATATCCTTTTTTTCAGTGATATCGTTTATCATGCTATGGAAGCCGATTATTCTATCGTATTCTTTTATCGCACGGATTTTTTCTTCTATCCACCGGTGTTCCCCGTTCGGGCGAATAATCTCCCTGATAACCTGTTGTTCAGTTATTTCCCCGGATTGTAATTTTTTCAGGGTGCTAAGGGCAATATCAACGCTGTCCTTTGAAAGCCATTCAGAGAATTTAGTACCGATTATCTGATCTGATGTGCATCTATAAATTTGAAGTCCGGTTTTATTAATTGAAAGAAAACGACCATTTATATCGGTTACACAGATACCTTCCTGTGCGTTGTCGAAAAGTTCCCGGTATTTTGCTTCCGAGTCAAATAGGCCTTTATGGGCTTTTTTAATTTTTTCTTCAAGTTGTTCTTTATACTGTTTAAGCTCATGAATATTATCTTTTAATCTGGTACATATCCTGGCATTCTGGACCACTGATGCCGCCTGTGAAGCAGCAATGGTTAAAAAATCGATCTCTTCATCCCTAAAGTGGTAGGGGTCGGCCATGTAAACATTCAACAATCCGGTAACCTTCATTCCCCTTTTCATAGGCACGAAAATCTGGGCCGAAAAGCCCAGTTCTTTTGACAGGTCAAACCACGGCCTATTTTTAGGCTCATTATAAACATTGGGGACGGAGTAATATTTCCCTGTCTTCAGGACAGTACCGGAGGGACTTGATGTTATTTGTACACCTGCTTTTTCTGCTACTTTATACACCTTTTCGATATAATCCGGTCCCAACCTGTACGAAGCTACCATCTTCAGTTCACCATCCACCTCATCTACCAGCATGATGGTCCCTGAATGGGCATCCATTGTTTTACATGTGAAATCAAGGATTTTTTCAAGTATCCGGTCAAATTCGAGAGTAATATCTATCGAAGATATTTCGTTTAATGCTCTTAGTTTGGATTTTTCATCATTGACCATTTTATATTAAAGCTCCGGATTCTGGGGGCAGGCAATTGAATCAGCGCCAATTGTGAAATACAAGCATGTGCCGCAGTAGTTACATTCTGATATTTGCTGCTTGTTAATAGACTTGTTGAAAAAGTCCGCTTCAGCCAACTGCGGCCTTCCAATAGCCACAAGATCAGCCTTATTTTCTGCAATAATCCTGTTGGCATATTCAAGTGTCCTGATATTTCCTACACAGATAACTGGTACATCCACCACACTGCGTATCCCTTCTGCAAGGTTCACATGTACTCCTTCGCCCATATCCTCCGATGGGGCCATATGGTTCATGCTTGCATATGTCCCGGCAGCCACACTGATCACATCGGCACCTGCTTTTACAAGTTTGGGGGCAATTTCCCTTGTCTCATTTAATGTAAGCCCACCCTCCACAAATTCATCAGCACTGATACGGCATGAAATGGGTGTGTTGCCAACGTTTCTCTTTACATTTTCAATTATTTCAGTGAAAAATAACGTCTTGTCTTTGCCGTATTTATCAGTGCGCTTATTTGAATAAGGTGAAAGGAACCCACCTATCAGGTAACCAAATGCGCCGTGGAGTTCTATTAATTCGGCTCCTGCTTTTTTGGCCCTTATAGCAGCATTTACAAAGTCATCCTGGATTCTTTTTATTCCGGCTTCGTCCAGTTCTTCGGGTGTTTCATTCATGACCGGACAGGGGATTGGGGACGGTGCGACAATAGGATGCCCGGTCATCACAGACAGGGTCTGCCTTCCGGCATGGAACAACTGGGCGGCTGGCACTGCACCATTTTGTTTGATGATGGAAAAAAGTTCTCTGAGTGGTTCGATATGTTCATCTTTGTTTATCCGCAGGCAATTCGTGTTGGAAACTCCGTCATCCGATACTGCCATACAGCCCGTGATGATAAGGCCACTGCCTCCATTTGAAATTTTTTCATACATCCTTGTTAGTCTTTCGGTAACAAATCCATCCGGTGTTGCAAAATTTGTCTGGAATGCAGGAAAAACGATGCGATTGGGTATCACAATGTTGCTGATCTCTATTGGTTCAATAACTTTGTTGAGATTCATCATTCTAAATACATTATCTATAAAGATAAAGTTTCTCCATATCTTTCGTTTTTCATAGTTGTCCATGTTTTCAAGGTAATAACCAGCAGGAAGAGGAACCTATGGGTCAAACGGGAGTTTAGTAAAAAAGTTATTCGGTACTATCCCCTGGCACATTGATCAGCTTTCTGCCAGCTAAGCCTGTATGCTATAGCAAGTTCTCCCTGAAGCAGCGGGGCTTAAAATCCTCCTTTCCTGAACCCCACATAAATGGCGCCAACGATCAGCCCGTAAAAATATCTGGGCTTCCATGAGTTCGGTTAGTATTATCTGCCGGGACGTAGACCATATTTCCATTCACAAGCCAGTATCCCATATCGAGTTATTCTTATGGGGCAGGAGGTCTAACCCCCCCGCCTCCTGAAGCCTATGTAGATAGCGCCGCTTGCCAGCACCACGAGCAGCATTCCCAGAAGATCAGCCCCTGAGAACGACATTGGTCCCGCATTTGCCGACTGAGCGCTCTCATCCTGCATCTCATATCCTTCCACATAATCGCTTGGATTGCTCACACCTTCGCCGCCGACACCCGCATCCTGAATCAACTCTGCATCCAGACCAGCGCCTGAACCTGCATCCGTGCTTTCATTGCCAGTTCCGCCATCATGAAGCCCCCTCCATGCGCTACTACTGCTGCCGTCGATGATGGTCTCAGTCGCAGGTTGTTCTGTCTGCCGTCCTGTGGCTTCATCCATCAGCTGGCGGTACTCTTCAGCGTCTTCTGCACTGAGACCAGGAATAGACAGCATGCCGCTGATGTATTCATCAAGCAAGGGGTTGCCGCAGGTGTGGTGGCAGCAGGTGACACCGTTATCGGCTACGGATTCCACGTATTCGCGTACGAGGTTTTCAACCACGTTTGGATCCGATGGTGTCCAGTAGCCTTTGCGGATCGCTTCAAGCATCCGTGCGTTTATGGACTGGTGTGCCCAGGGATTCTCATTATCGAACCAATCATCCAATCCGAGTTCATAATCATCCTCTATGTATATTTTATACATTTCGTTCCACATATCAGCGGTTACCGCATCCGGGAGCATGACATTTAGTCCCCAGAAATCCTCAAATATGCTATCAAGTTCGCTGGCACCAGTGTAACCGTGTTCCATCATGCCTTTGATATATTCCCGATTCCAGTATGTAGAACGCAGTTCTCTTGCAAGGAATTTACCAAGGGTTTCTGTTATTGCCTGATTCGGATCCTTAAGGTTGACTATGAACATTTCAGGAGTCTCACCTGATACATGCCTGACTGCCATGCCAAAACCACCGAAGAACTCATAAGTGTGATCAAAAATCACACTGCTGCTTCCACGACCGGAATTACCGCTTCGGCTGAAGAAAACAGCCTCTGTATCGGCAAGTGCATTCCAGAATACTTCAGTATCCTTAAAAGCCCATACATTATCACCATAAGCATAACCCATGGAATTCAGGTAGAGATTGGCAAGTTTCTCCTCCTCATCCCAGCTACCGCTTGCATCAACCGCATTTGTAAGGCCGCCGATACCCCAGCTTCCGTTATCCGGAGCAAACACCCGGCACATGGAAAGATCGCGGGCCTCGGATGGGCTGTAGTTGCCGGTATCCAGAAGGGCAGCATAGATAGCATCACAATGCTCCTTGACATAGTTATCATAGGTGACATTTTCAGCCTGTGCTGCAAGCCTCACTGCCCTGTCCATCAATTGAACCTGCCATTTCCAGTTATCACGGTAAACACCTGTCATAGTAACGACAACATCAATCCTGGGTCTTCCAAGTTCATCTTCAGGGATAAGTTTCACACCTTCCACCTTACCGGAAGAACTCCAGACCGGCTCCACACCCAACAAATACAGGACTTCAGATTCCATAACGCCTTTATGCCTCATGGATTCGGAAGACCATAGTACAAATCCGACCTTCTCGGGATACCCGCCATGAGTAGCATTCCATTCCTTGAGGAATTTATCAACGAGTTGTTTGCCCATTTCCCATGATTCCTTTGTCGGAACAATGTTCGGATTAAATGCATAGAAATTCTTTCCGGTAGGCAAAACTTCATCAGGGCTTCTGGTCGGATCATCACCTAATGCCGGAGGAATGTATTTTCCTTCAAGGGCATTGATCATACTTTCAACTTCAGCATTCGTGCATTCTTTAATACCATCGGCATAATCAATTGCATTGTAAAGATCATTTACAACAGTTAACTGAGCATCTGACATACGCCTGATCAATACAACATTGCAATCCGGTTCAGCACCCAAGCTTTCATCCAGACATGTACCTGAAACCTCTCCAAGAAGAGAGTTGACAACAGCTCCGGCATCATTGTCTTTGTTCATGCCAAAGTCAATGTTAATCCTGTTAGATTCGGTTGCATTGATTTCAATACTCTCAGTTTTAAGATACCAGTTTCCACTGCTACTGCGATATAGTGCCGTAATATCATATTCACCATCCGGAATTCCTGTATATGTGTAATTACCCGTTGAATTGGATAGCTGAACATCAATTACATCGCCATCCTGCCGGAGAATCACTTTTACATCTTCTTTATATACTGGGTAACCCATCGGTGAATAGTAGGTCTGCCCGAAAATCTCTACTGAACCTGACAATTCAACAGGCGGATTCGCTTCCAGAAGATCAAGAACATATTCAAGCTCCAGATTAGAGGTACCTGTTGCATTCTTTGTAAGGTTTAGCTGGATTTTGGAAATGGCTTCACCATTTTCAACCGTTACATACTCTTTTCCTGTAAGCCATCCATCATGCTCTTCTTTTAAAGAATAAACCATGTATTTTCCTTCTTTTACAAATGAGAAATTGTATTCACCGGATGCATTACTTGTAACATTTGCATAGTACTGACCGGACGAATAGTCAATGTTGAACCTGTCAATAACAACATCCATCGGATCAGTTTCGTTCACGAGAACATCTTCAAGCAAAGCATCGAGAACATTAGGTGAATGTGCCGGATTCAAGTCATCAGGATCTTCACAGATGCCCGTTGCATTGACATGCCGCACAAAATCGTTTCCTAACATCGACTTGACCATTGCAAAGAGTCCATCGTCACTCATATCCTCGCCGAGTATGTGGAAACCGTAAGTCATGTACGAAGCTGCAATTTCATGCAGGTAATCATGTACCGGTCCGTAAAGGATGAAATTATCAAAGGTTTCATTTTCCATTGCGTAAAGATCTTCGGAAGAGTTACCAAGTTCATGTTCGAAATTCAGGTCTTCATAATACTCAATTATGGATTTCTTGTATTCCTGCTTAAGGGAACCATTTTCTACCTCGTAATTGTGCATGGCATCATGAAGCCTTGTTAGATTACCGTAGAGTCCGGAATTAATAACCGGAGCAGTAAGGTGATCAACCATCACAGCATTGCCTCTCCTCTTTGCGGTTATACCTTCACCTACGCCTCCAACATCATATAGGTAAACAACCGGCATATCTTGTATAAGGATTGCAGGCCAGCATTCCTTAGCCGACAGGCCTACGCCTTTACCCTGTAGCCATTCCTGTGTACCGTGCCTTCCGAAATGAACTACAGCATCCGTACCCAAACCACCTTCACATGGCTCGTGGTTCAGCCAGAGATAGAATGCAATGTAGTTGTGTGATGGCGGAACTGATTGGTCATGATAAAGCATTGAGTCACTGGTCGTGAGACCTCGTGGAGGCTGCGGTGCAATGAGAATATTGCCAACCTCGATCTTCGGGAACACAAAGTACTGGCCGGATTTGTTTTCATAAACCATTCCCTTTCCGGGTGCTTCACCCCATGTGTCAATTACACTCTGGCGTGCTGCAGGTTCGAGCTCTTCAAACCACCCAAGATACGTTTCCACTGGCATTAGTTCCACGTCATGGTTTTCAACCATGTATTCCAGTTCGCCAGGTGCCCATACTCCTATGTTCCTGCCCTGCTGAAGCACAAGTTCAAGGAACTCCGATCTGTTCAGGTTCATACCATCCAGATTATAACCGCTGTCATTCATAGCATCCAGGAAGTTCGGGATACTGGGTACAACATCAAGATTTGCAGCCACCATTGCACCCTGCTTTCCATGGTTGTAATAGATTATCGCAACCTTCTTGTCGTGGTTTTCAATGCGCTGCAGATCCATCCAGCCGACTGTGCGGTTTATCAGCCAGTCCATCTGATAATCGATAGGCTGGAAAGACCAGGCATCCAGTTCTTCATCATATTCCTTCCCGCCGATAACTATGGATTCGATTTCACCACCGATTTCCATTATAGGAATCTGGTACTGGAACCTACCGTCCTGTCCGTTAACGGATTCTTCCCATTCTTCAATCGTGCCCTGATACTGGATACCATTGATAACAGGTACATTCATATCCTGAAGGGCTTCGGTGTGCCATACGGAAGAAGACATGCTTGACACGCCCATTCCAATGTCAATGAAAGCATTAACTTTATACTCACCATCAGCTTTAAAGAAGTCTTCCGCATCATCGACATCGTAGATTACTCCCGGACGGAAAGCAGGAATTACATTAATACCTCTGGATTCAAGTTTTGATATAAGGGCCTCTGTAACACCATCGCAGAGATCACCGTCATGTCCTGCAAAGAATGTGACACCTACCGTGTAATTTTTAGGGTTATAGACGTGGTGTGTACCATCGTCATCTGAATACCACTCCAGATAAGATCCCATATCTCCAAATATTTCATATCCGGAATCCGGATGGACAATACCATTGGTTGGTGGTATAGAGGGTTCTTCTATCCTAATGGAGCCAGTATAATCTGCGAAAGGTTCTGAAAGGTCAACCACTGAAAGATAGGTGATCAGGCGAATGATGTTGTTATCATACTGTTTAAGCCAGTAGTCTTCAAGATAGGGATGTTCAGTGTGATTGACATCATTTATGCAGGGGAAATCTTTTAGATCATAGTTCCAGTCATAGACAAAAGTGCCCGGATTGGTTTCATTGATCATTTCATGAATCTGGGGTTTCAGGTTTGCACCCAGGAAGCTCATGCTGCCTTTCCAGCTAATGAAAACAATGTCATACTTGCTCATATTGATGTTATCATCAAATGGTGTGTAGAGAATTTCCACGCGGTTTTCACGGTTGCTGCCATACACATCCACCCAGTCATCCATACCCATGTCCTCAACAGCCTGTTTTACCATAGACGTTTCTTCAGTGCCAATAACAAGGAAAAGGATTTGATAAGTTCTGTTGGTATCTGGCAAGTTACTCGTAACCAAATTGATCTTTCTTTCGACATCACTACCTTTCGGATTACTGACAGTGAATTTTACGTTAAAGAATCCTACACTATCATACGTATGTACCGGGTTTTGATCTGTTGAATTAGAGCCGTCACCGAAATCCCAGTACCAGGAAGTTGCATTTTCGGATAAGTCACTGAATTGGACAGTTAAGGGGCAGTCTCCATAAGTTGTATTCGCTGAGAAGATGGCAACTGGTATGGAGTTTGTTACTTCTTCCTCTACAACATATACCTTTTTCAACAGAACAATATCCGTACCAACTTTTGCGGAGCCTGTCTTACTGACCGTCCTACCCGAAACAATAGTACGATCAAGGTAGGAAAGGATAGCATCATGGTCATTGCTGGCATTTTTACGCATGGCAAAAGTAACGTTTGCGGAAGTACTATTTTCAATGGAAAATTCACTCACATTGGTAAGCCACATACCACCCATGGCACTGCTGTAGATAACACCCGATAAACGATAATCACCATTGGGAATGGCGGAAAATTTGTAACTACCCGTAGCATTACTGGTAGTGTTGGCAATGAAATTGCCATTCTGGTCAGTTAAGATGAGGTCAGTACCTACCTTCGCAGAACCGGTCTTACTTACAGTTTTACCCGAAACAGTAGTACGATCAAGGTAAGAAAGAATAGCATTGTGATCATTGCTGGAATTGCTTCTCATGGCAAAAGTAACGTTTGTGGAAGTACCATTTTCGATGGTAAATTCACTCACGTTGGTAAGCCACATGCCGCCCATGGCACTGCTGTAAATAACACCTGACAATCTGTAGTCACCGTTAGTGACGTCAGTGAAAAGATAATGACCGGTGCCATTGCTGGTGGTGTTGGCAACGAACTCACCATTCTGGTTAGTTAAGACAAGGTAAGTACCTATCTTTCCAGAACCGGTTTTGCTCACGGTTCTACCAGAAATAGTAGTACGATCAAGGTAAGAAAGAATAGCATTGTGATCATTGCTGGAATTGCTTCTCATAGCAAAAGTTATGTCCACGGATGTCCCGTTTTCGATGGTAAACTCACTCACGTTGGTAAGCCACATACCACCCATGGCACTGCTGTAGATCACAGAAGCCAGCCGATACTCGCCATTGGGGACATCAGTGAAACTGAAATTCCCATTTGCATCACTTGTCGTATTGGCAACAAGTTCCATATTGTTACAGTTTGCAGCCGATACCACCGGTACAAGCATCACAATAAGCAATACACTTAAAACCAATGAGCAAATTTTCATTTTTCCCACACCATTTTCCCTACCATTCACCTGTTTGTTCCACATATTATCCACCTATTAATCCACTAAGCAATTTTATTTACCTTAACTCAAGTTCACCGGTCTAAACAATCAAAAAAAATCAAATACGGCGGCAGGAGGTCTAACCCCCCCGCCTCCTGAAACCCATATAGATAGCGCCGGCAGCCAGCACCACGAGCAGCATTCCAAAAAGATCAGCACCTGAGAACGATATCGGTCCCGCATCTGATGTCTGGGCGCTCTCATCCTGCATCTCGTATCCTTCCACGTAATCGCTTGGATTGCTCACACCTTCACCGCCGGCACCTTCATCCTGCAGCAACTCTGCATCCATACCAGCACCTGAACCTGTATCCGTGCTCTCATTAGCAGCTCTGATTTTCTGAAGTCTGCGCCATGCGCCACTGCTGCTGTCGTCAACGACGGTCTTGGTCACGGGCTGTTCCGTTTGTAGCCCGGTGGCTTCATCCATCAACTGGCGGTACTTTTCAATGTCTTCTGCACTGAGTCCAACTACAGACAGCTTACCGCTTACGTATTCATCAAGCAAGGGGTTGCCGCAGGTGTGGTGGCAGCAGGTGACGCCGTTCTCGGCTACGGATTCCACGTATTCTTTCACGAGTGCATTGATCACATCCTTATCGGCATCCCAGTAAGGTTTACCTCCACTGTCCAGTTTTCGCGTGGCTTCGAGCATGCGGGCTGTGATAGACTGATATGCCCCTGGGTTGTACTGATTGAACCACTTTTCCATATCCGGGTTATTGATATAAGTCTGATAAACTTCTTCCCAGACGGTGTCATCTATAAGATCTGGATCAGAAACTTCCCATCCCCAGAGGTTGTTCACAAATTCAGCCATCATCCTGCCGCCAGCATAACCGGATTTCTGCATTCCCTCTATCCACTTGGGATTAAAATATCTGGAACGCAGGTTCTTGCTCAAGTATTCACTCAATCCCACCATCTGAGCTCCGTTCGGGTCTCGAGTATCTGAGATATACATATCCGGCGTACTGCCCGACACGTGTCTGGTTGCCAGATTAAGACCGCCGAAATACTGGAAGACGTCGTCGTTGTCAAGCATATCATAGAGATTCGATGAATCTGAGTGAACCGAAGCCTCCACATTTCGCAGGTTGGCAATCAGAAGTTCAGAGCATTTTTCGCCCCAGAGGTCCTCACCATAGGCATACCCCATCTTGTCAAGGTAAAGGTTTGCAATCTGTTCTTCATCATCCCATGTACCACTAGCTCCTATAGAATTGGAGACCCCTATCTCATAGGTGCCGTCGCGTACAGCAAAACAGCGCATTGTGGACAATTTTGCTGCGGTTTCGTTATCATACGTTTTGCATAGTTCTTTGTAGATTGCTTTCGTGCTTTCATTGACATAGTTTGTATAGTTGCCATGTGGCGCACTGTTTGCAAGTTTTACAGCCTGATCGATCATCTTTATTTTATCAGGGAAAGCATCGCGCATTCCTGCGGTTGTATAGACCACATCAATGCGTGGTCTGCCAGGCTTTGATGAATTGTAGTTTGGCAGAAGCTTATGTTCGGGTATTATCTCCAGACCATTGACTTTTCCGGTCCAGGGGTCCCATGTGGGTTTTACTCCAAGCAGATACAGTACCTCTGCCTCAAGTGTACCATGATCTCTTATGAACTCCACTCCAAACCTTGAGAATGAGACCTTCTCAGGATACTTGCCATGATTGCTGTAATAGTCTTCAAGCAGTTCCTGTGCCAGTTTTTTACCCAGTTCCCATGAAGCTTCAGATGGATACAGTTCCGGATTTATGCCATAGAAATTCCGTCCTGTGGGAACAGAATTGGGGTTCATCACAGGATCAGTTCCTGGGGCAGGCAGGATAAAACCTGCTTCGAGTGCAGAAAGTACGCGATCCAGTTCCACATCGCATGCCAGCAGCCTGCCTTTATAGAGCAGCCCACGCTGCAAATCCACAGTTACTGAGGAGTTATCATATCCATAAACCATTGATTGCGCTTCTTCAATATCTGTGCTGTTGGTAACGACTTCCCAAACAAGTCGGTCCACTCTCGTGTCATTTAAAGGTATTCCCAGTGGATAATCTGTTTTGTTGGAATAGAATGCTCCAGTTACATTAATCTCGAAATAACCGCCCATCATTGCTCTGACCATTGCAGAAAGTTCGTCCCGTTCAGGACCTGTATGGTTTGTTGAAGGTACTTCACTCAGGATGTGCATTCCGTATGGTATGTTTTCTCCCTGGATTTCCTCTAAATATTCATGAAGCACGTTCTTTATAAAAAGACTGAAATTAGTTTCATCGTATTCGTAGAGTTCGGTAGCGTTTATGTCCAGATCCACATCCAGATGCAGTTCAATCATCTCATCGATTATTATTTTTTGAGTGCTATTTTTAACCTGTGTTGACATCTCAGGACTATAGTACTCCTGTATATTGCGCGAGATGTTTGCCATCTCTCCATAAAGCCCACTGCGTTCAAGTGTTGGCGTTAAATGATCGATGATCAGAGCATTGCCTCGGTACTCTGCTGTCAGCCCCTCCCCCACATTGGCTACGATATATGGATAAATATTTGGCAGATCCTGCAGCAGCAATGGCGCCCATTCTGCTGTGCGGTTCATGCCGTATGCAGAACCAGGCAGCCATTCGTGGGTCCCGTGTGTTCCCAGATGTATGATCGCATCAGGATTCCATTCGTTATTCAGCCACAGGTAGAAAGCGATGTACTGGTGCGGTGGCGGCACTATGCTGCTGTGGTACATGACATTATCGTTTTGAAAGAATCCGCGAGCAGGTTGGGGCATAAGCCAGACATTGCCACACCGCACGGCAGGAATGACGATGTATTTACCTGTTTCGTTCTCCCATAACATAAGACTCTTATTTTCAGGTAGATCCCCAGACCATGGTTCTCCCCATTCAGCGATCACGTCACCCTTAAGGTCATGTGGGAGTGTATCGAACCAGTGCTGATAGGTATCCATTGGTATGAGTTCAAGTCCCCAGTCTGTACGGTTTTCCACCATCTCCTCAAGAACACCCGGAGCCCATGATCCAGCGTTGATTCCCTGATTCTGAAGTCTTTCTAAAAGCTCTGTGGGGTTTTCAGGAATGTCTGCAACAGTGTAGTTGCTCTCATTCATCTTTTTAAGCAGATTCCACATACTTGAAATGGTATTCAGATAACTTGCTCCGATGTTGTCTTTGCCTGAAGGATAATTATAGTAGATTACTGCAACCTTTTTATCCTGATTCTTTGTCAGTTTCAGTTTTGCCCAGTTGATGGATCGGTTCACGATCCAGTCTATTTGAGCAGGTATGGGCACGTATTCATTTGTCTGGTTGACCATGTCATATCTGTCAGTACCTATAACTATATATTCAAAAATCCCGTCAAGGCTAGGGGATGCGGTTTTGCGTACGACCTCTGAGCTTGGAATACCTCTATTGGCATCTGCAGGATCAAAGGATTCAGATGCCACCAACCCTCTAAGTACTGGTACATCCAGATATTCCAGTTCTTCCACACCCTGTTCAGGGTTCCAGTAATTGAGTCTGAAGCTTTTAAGCGAAATTACGCACTGTACCAGTGTTTCTCCGTTTGCATCACAGTAAAAACCTGGGATATCATTAAATGTTTCAAATCCCGCGATCACATTGCAGCCCTTGCTCTCTATATCATGGATTAAGGCATCGATAACTTCTGTATTTGCGTTTCTAAAATCGCTGTTATGGAACCACATTCCTATGGTTGGTTGGTTTGGATCATAGGTGTGATGGTTTCCTGAATTGTTCTGATACCAGACAAGATAGTTTGTGATATTATAGAACCATTCAGGATTACCGCTATCAATGAGTTCTGATACGGCATCAGGATGGTAAAGCCCTGCCGATGGAAACTCTACTGGAGCGTCATAGGTCCAGTTAGTGGTCAGGTTAGGTTTGTTCGCGTATTCTTTGGCCAGATATATCAGAAAGTTCTCAGTGTTTTGAAGAAGTGTGCCCCTTGGACCCATACTGAAAAAATACTGCTCCTCATAACTGCCATACGGCGGTGTTCCGCTAAAGGTATAGTCATAGTCCGATTTATTGAAATAGGAACATATATCGATGAGTACGGTTCCATTTGCTTTTGATCTTGAAAGGTCATCAAGTATTACATCATGTGCTGACCACAACATATATGTGAATATGATATCCTGATTACTCAGATCCACTTCCGACATGTTGGAATATCCCGAAATATATCTAACATTTATACTTTCGTTATAAGGATTCGTCTCATTAGCAATCTTCAGAGCAGTGCCATCATAACAAATGAATGTTAAGTTTATCTGATTTTCCTCTGCCGATGCCATCGGTACAAGCATCACAATAAACAATGCAATTAAAACCAATGAGCAAACTTTCATTTTTCCCATACCATTTCCCATACCTTCCACCTGTTTGTTCCACATATTATCCACCTGTTAATCCATTAATCAATTTTATTTACTTTAACTCAAGTTTACTTGTCCAACAAATCAAAAAAAATATCACTCCGTACCGTTTGCAGGCACATAGATCACTTTCCCGTTCGCAAGCTTATACGCCGTACCAAGTTCCTCACCCGCGCCGCCTGCAATATTTTCCGTCATATTCATAACCTCTATTGTCACTCCGTCCTTCACGATTATCTTCATCCCTGGCTCCCCTGGATTTTTGACCACCGTAAAGCTTGCATCCGGGTCAAGCATCTCGGGCAGATGATAGGACATCACGAGCGCAATCAGCAGTGCGACCGCAAACACCATGGCAACATCGAACAGATTGGCAACTCCGCTTAAAGGATTGGACTCAGACTCCTGGTCCAGCAGTCCTTTTCTCCGTCTGCCCGTGTGTTTTGATCTCATGTGTCCTCCAGCATGCTCTCAAGAACATACTCGATATCTTCCAGGTCATACTGGTACCACCGCCGCCGGATAAGGGTCAGCACATAACCGACACTCCCGACGAACAATCCCAGCACTGTCGTTGAAAAAGCAATAATGAGATTGTCAGCCAGCGCGGCCACATCACCCTTTGAAAGTCCGATCAGTGCCGGTCCCATCGGGATCAGCGTCCCCATCAGGCCTAACATGGGCGCAACTGTGGACATGATCCTCGTTTTTTCCAGCCGGGCTGCCAGCTTGACCTCATACTCTCCGAATAACCGCTCCAGTTCTCGAAATTTATTATTTTCAAGACATTGTGCCGCCTCCTTTGCAAACGATGTCACCAGGTGGTTCTGGTCGATACTGCGCAGATGGCGCACTGCACCACCTGTAGACTGACTGCTCATCTCGGTCCTGATCTGCGTGCAGACCTTCTCAAGGCTCATGGTGTCCCTATGTCGTTTCGAATACTCTGACAGGAATTCCCCGATCGATACCAGTGCCCAGAGCACGAACATAAGGATCAGCAGGACCACAGGATACAGCAGTGAAGTGGAGACTGTGTAGAGGATAACAAAAATTGAAGAGGTGGCGTCCATTTTAACATTCCCTCCAGTGGTGCACAGCAAATCCTGCCGTGATAAACAGAAGAAGAACGGCAAACGATACGAGCATCGCACCCGTATTCATTGTCAACTGTGGAACTATCAGCGTCTTGCTCTGCATATACGCGGGCACCAGCACAGCCCCGAGTACGTAGAAGATGCCTAAAAACATCATCACGCTTCCAAGGGTTTCCGGGGTCTTTCCCAGCCGCCTGAATAAGAGCGATGAGGTAAGTGCCGATAAAAAGAAGACCGATCCCACAATGATCCCGATCACCGGACCGCTCAGGTCAAGTGCAGTGGCAAGCATCGTGGTGGCAATAAAAAGTGCACTCAGACAGACCGGGCAGGGTAAGGATAGAAATATAAATGTGCGCCTGCTGACGTCACAACCGCAGTTCCACTGCTTCTGGGTATATATCCCGGCGGCGATCATCAGGCCAGCCAGCAGTACATGAAACAGTAATCCAACGCCTGATATTGTTTCAAGGAAATCATTGGAAACAGTACCAACAAGGTACCCCATAATTATTGAAATTACGAAATAACCTGCACAGATCACTACGATCTCACGTTTTTTAATATCTGCAAAACCACATCCAAGACCTGTTTTGATACCGAACACCAGAATACTGGTAAGAATCCCGAAAGTAGCTAAAATTATAACATCCATGGTGTCTCGTCGAGAACTTTTTCAAACTATATATATGTATTGTTTAGCATAACATATATGACCCAAATAGATAATATAGTATTCAAAGCAACGGGAAGCTCAACTCATATGGAGAGACTTATTATTTGATTTGAACCCCGCAGTTCTGCTGAGGTTGGGTGTGTCGTCGTAACGTTTGATTTATTAACAAAACCACGATCTCGAACCAATGTAATGTTTTTCATATTCCGGCGAGGAAGATTTTCAATTGTTTCCTTGCCAATTGAGAGTCAGGGTCCAATCCCACTGAATGATAATCCTGCTAACCTTTTTTGATATAATCCGTGTTGGTGGTCGACCATATTAATAAATATCATTTGATTTGATATGTAAGATAGGAGATCTGAATGGATTACAAAGAAAGACAGGAGATAACAGCAAACAAGGAGATCACCACCATGAGACTGCTGGGTATGTCCATCTCTTTCATGACCATACTACTGACCTTTCTTTTATCATTAATACAGATAGATAACAATAGTATCATCACTATCGTCAGCGTGTTCATTCTCGGATTGACCCTGGTCCTGTCATATATTTCAATTGGGACAAAAATTGAAAATAGTGCAGGGGAAATCACTTCCTTAATAATAGTATTGACTACCCTCTCAAACCTGAGCATCCTGGTGATCCCTGACCTGAAAATCTATTTCTTAGTGGCGCTAATCCCGGTAATATTTGTTATATTGTATCTGTTTGAGAATAATCGGTTGAGAAAAATATTTTTCCTGAATATCATGACTATTATAATTATTGTTAAGGTGGTCCCATTGTTATTACCCCAAATCCTTCCTACTATCATTGAATATATATTCAAATGATGGCCAGTTCGGGGTCATCAAGGTTGTTTTCAGGTTATTTTGACTCTACTCAGGCTGTCCAACAATTATCTAACCACAAATAAATTCACCCATAAAAACCAATTGTTTGTATCCACTTCAAATCCAAGGGTAATTTAAAAATTATTAGACAGGATTAACAGGATCGACAGGATATACCGCAACATTAACATCCTGTAAATCCTGTAAATCCGGTCAAAATACCATGCTTTTTGAAGTGGATACCACTTTTTGATATAAAGTCCCAAAAATTTCTTTTTATAATGTCTATTGTATCAGATACCGATTCGTTTTCTCTTTTAGCTACAAATACCCAGCAATCCGTCATACTGTTTAAAAAGTGTTTAAAGTACATATAAGTTTTTAGATATATGTGGAGCGCAGAAAACGAGATATCAAGGATGACTCATGAGAATGGGTTACTGACGTAATCGATTATTTTTTCTTGTATATCTTTTTTCTATGACCAATCAGTGCTATCTCTATTTTTTTTGATGAGTCATTTATGTCTGCTATTACCCTGTAATCTCCGATTCGTAGTTTATAATCATTTCTCCCAACTAACCTTTCAAAAAAATGATGCGGTTCTGACTTTGTTAACATTATTTTATCCCAGATCCGTCTTGCAAGTGTTTTATCCAACTTCCCTAAGAATTCAAGAGCCTCAGGATCGAAGAATACTTCATACATTCAGAAACCAAGCCTCTTTTTCGCTTCTTCTTCTGTAACGAAATTTCCCGCCTTTATTCTTTTTCTCGCGTTTTCTATTGCGGTAATAGCTTCTTTACTTAATTCGGGTTGAGTTTTCACATTCTTCACTATATAAATCATTTTCCGAATTAACTCGTCATAACTTTCTCTTTTATATTCTTTGAATTGATCAAGCTGATGTTTCGTGTCCAACTTAATTTTAATTGTAGTCGCGTCCATTTATACCACAGTATACTGTAGTATACCAGAATATATAAAACATTCTATTGTCGAGTCAACCCTATAATCTTGTAAAGAATATATCATATGTTCCAAATATTCAACTTAAGGGGATTAAACATGAAGACTTCCTCCCCCACAATCAAAACCTATATGAACAAAGTATTATCATAATTAAAGATATGAAACGGGAATTACTAATAATCATTACTCTCTCACTGATCATCAGCGGTTGTGTTGATCAGGACCCTACTCCTGCTTATAGTACACAACAGGGACAAATTGAGACCGAACTTATCGATCTATCTGATATCACAGGAGAAAATACCGAATTTATCAAATATTATTCATTACAGCCACTGAAAATTAATGTACAGGTCCCCCAATACCAATTACCGCTACAAGTAGATCAGATATCAAACTATGATGCGTTCTCTGAAAGTATCCCTCTTAGCAGCGAGGCTCTGGACCTGCTGGAAAAGAACGGATTTGTTGTGATAAAAAATCCATTTGATCCCGTAGAAGATGACATTATCCAGCCATATGATACATTAAAGGATGAAGAAGTACCGGTCTTTATAACAACAGATTCGCTGCTGCATCTTTATCACATCCAGTTCGATGAAACGCTGCGCTTAATCGAGGAGAGGGAGTTCTATGATACTATCTGGAAGATCAGTGAAGAACTGTTGGATGAATCAATTAAGACCTACCAGAACAATGATGCAGATGTAAAAGAAGCAGCAAGAAGAAATGTTGCATACTTTTCAGTCGGTCTGAGTCTGCTTAAACCGGTTCCTGAACAGCTCTGCCCGAACCAGAACGAATGGGAATGCACAGATGCTTATTTTAGCAAAGATGATCTTGAGAAGTATAGTTTTGAGGTCCCGTCATATGTAAGAGATGATGTTGAAAAAGAACTTCAATTAATAGATGAGCATTCAGGATTTATGGAATCGCCTATTTTTATTTATGTTGAAGATTATTCCCAGTATGTTCCGAGAGGGCACTATACAAGATCAGAAAAACTAAAGAACTATTTTAAGGCGTTCATGTGGTATGGAAGAATGAGCATGCTGCTTAAAGGCTCTGATGCAATAGCACCGGGAACAACCAGTCCGTCAGATGAAAACGGTTTTGTCTCAGTAGAGGACGCCAGAATTCAGACGACAAGTGCATGTCTGATAGCGTCCGAATTCGGTGAAGATCAATCACTATTGGATAAATGGGACAGGATATATTCAGTAACTGCTTTTTATGTGGGATTATCTGATGATCTTGGACCTTATGAGTACATTGATGCATTAAATTCGGTTTTTGGAAGGGCTTTTGAACCGGCTGATCTAAATGAAGAAAATATTGGAAAAATAAAAGCCCAACTGGCAGAGTACAGCTCACCGGAGATATACGGCGGGACAGGAGCATGTGAAATTCCACCTCCTTTTACACTAGAGCAGGCAGACCAGTGTCTGAACAACACCAAGGGATTCAGGCTGATGGGGCAGAGATTCATCCCTGACTCATACATGTTCACAAATCTTGTAGGAATATATACAGATACTTATCAGGGCAACCAGGAGCCGTTCACCCTTGTTATCGATGGTGCCGGAAGACCGGTAAGAGGATTTCCCAGAGGTCTTGATGTCATGGCATTGCTCGGATCAAATCGATCGATAGAACTGCTGGACGAGATGGATGATTCCAATTATCTGAACTATGAGAGCCAGTTCGGGCAACTGAAAGATGAATTTGATTCATTCGATGCTGCCCAGTGGAATAAGAACCTGTACTGGTCGTGGTTATTCACGCTCAAACCCCTGCTGGATGATCATGGTGAAGGGTATCCGACATTTATGCAAACAGATGCATGGAAGGATAAGGAACTGACCACCTCACTGGCTTCATGGACCGAACTGAGACATGATACGATCCTTTATGCCAAACAAAGCTATACTATGGAAGCGACTTCCTTTATTCCACCCACTGAAGAAAAACCTATTGTGGGTTATGTTGAACCTGTTCCTGAATTCTATAACAGACTTCTGGCACTGACACAGATGACAAATAAAGGCTTAAGCGATATGGATGTACTGGATGAATCAGCTAAATACAGACTGGATAATCTTGAAGTGATACTTGGGAGACTTGTTGAGATATCATCAAATGAACTCGAAAATAAAGAGTTAAGTGAAGATGATTATGAGTTTATAAAGAATTTCGGTGATAGTCTGAGTGATGTTATCACTGATGTTGATGATAAGGCAAAAAAGACCACTATCATCGCTGATGTGCATACCGACGGTAATACAGGGCATGTTCTGGAAGAAGGTGTGGGATATGTGGACCTGATAGTTGTAGCATACAAACTCCCTGATGGGAGGATACTGATGGGTTCAGGTCCGGTTATGAGCTATTATGAGTTCAAGCAGCCTATGGACGATCGGCTTACCGATGAAGCCTGGAGAGAGATGCTGGATGTGGGTCCGCCCCTGAGACCGGAATGGATGTCACATTTTATTGAGGTCTGAGATAAAACTCGTTCTAAGTCAATGACGCCAGATTTTGCTAACGCTCAAATCCGGGGCATCAGAAGTATGCCCAGTTTTTATATTACCTTCGGTTTTTAAGACTTCGCATTTTCAATGAGGCGCATTTTTTAATCCTCTCCCCTTCGTTTTTGACAATTGTTTCTCTTATCTAGCACATAAATTAAACGAATTCAAGCAATATCCCCTCAAAAGGGAACATCAGATATGATGATATTCCATAAAAATGTTCATATATTTAAACAGATATATTATTTTCAAAAAGTTTTAAATATGAGTACTAATAACATTATTATAGCTTAGAATTTTTTTATAGATCTACATCGAGAATATATCTATTGAAAATTTGAGCAAAAGGAATATTCAACTTAATTCACGGGAGGAATTAATAATGGGAAACGATACATGGGGACATCTTGGAGATGGCGATAAGCAGACTATTTCGAAGAGTATTAGAAAACTTACTGGAACAGAGGTCAATGAGCGATTCGAACAGAAAGACGACAGGGTTGTGTTTCGTGTCATTCGTAAAACCGATAGAGCAATGGCCAAAACCCTGGATATTGACATATCGGAAGATGAATTGGAGCCTCACGAACCAACTGACAAAGAAGTGATTAAAATCCCCCTTAAGCAAATCACCCCAAATGATTTAGGGGAGTATGAGATTGCTGAGATAACTCTCATTTCACCGGAAGACTTTGATTATGAACCCGAAATTACCGACGATGATAAGAAATCCGCTAAGTCCATTGATGAGTCACTTTCTGACCTTGAAAATTACTATAGACAGGACAAAGTTGTTATTGGCGAAGAAGCTGCCATAAAGTACGAGGCTGATGCTGCAGGATTGCCATCAGTAGTGGACCACCGTGCAAACCAATCTCCAATCAAGGACCAGGGGGGACGAGGTACTTGTGTCTCACATGCCTCAGCTGGGGTTATCGAAGCTTTTGATCACATTCCTGATAACTTATCTGAACAATGCATTCATTATAAATTCAACGAATTCCTGAGTCGACCACATAACCAAGATTCGGGTCTCAAAACTACGGATGCTGCTCCATTCCTTACTCGCAATGATGGCCGTATCTGTTTAGAAGCAGATTGGCCTTATATTCCAGATCAGACCACGATTAATAATATGGTAGCTAACGGCACATATGGTCCAGAACAAGTATGCTTGAATAACCAAACTTATGGTATTGAGGCGTATAAAATTATTACCGACCGTGGCTTGACTGGGGAAAGCATAAAGAACACTCGGTACTTGGAGTCACTCCTTTATAAGGGTCATGATATCGTCATTGGGACATGGGTTTCGTGGGATGATAAGGATAACAATGGTATCCTTGACCCAATGCTCGATCCTAGTGGTAATCCAATCGGTAGGGGTGGCCACGCTATGGTAGTTGTAGGTTATAATCGCCAATCCCAATATTTTATTGTTAAAAATAGTTGGACTCGAGGGTGGGGACATGACGGTTACGCCTATTTTCACTACAATCTCATTCGTTCATGCTTCAAATACGGTTTTGTAGTACATAATGTCGTACCCCCGGCTCCTACTTTGTTGCCTCGAAAGTTAGCTCAGGCCCCCTTTGATACAAACAAAATCAGCCGATCACTTTTGAGAGCTGCAATCTTATTCATCAAGACTTCACGTGGACGCTATGCTGTATGTGAAGCTTATGCAGGATACAACTTATATCTACGTAATTTGCGAGTTTATAATGCCGATGGGAGTTTACATCTTGAAAGAGATAGTCTAGTTATCCGGGGTACTTATCTATGTGATATAGATAGCGCTCAGGAAACAAGTTTAGACGCAGATTTCTGGTGGGAGGCAGTGCGACCTGGTGTAAATTACCTTGTACCACGAAATAATGCAGCAGTATGCATCGCTTTTAATCTTGGGCAATTGAATACCCAACAAATCAGCTCAACTAGATGGAATTCAGCTCCTATAGCTTACCGTGACCTGAACTATGCCATAGTAATCGGCCGCACCACAGCGAATCGGCTCTTCAAAATGCTCGTGCATACCAAATCAAATAATCGGCTTCAAATTTCATACCTTGAATTGTATGATTCGGGAGGCCGTCGTTACCGCTATGCCACTAATTTATATATCCCTTCGTCGTGGACATATAATTTGGATACATTGCGAACAGGGGGAGGGCGATATGCTGATGTTTGGTGGCATGTAATCTCAGACGAAGTTGGTTTCCTTGAAAGATACTCGATAGCTGAAACTCATCTCCTATGGCATCTTTAATTATGCAAAGTTCTACTATGCCCGGGGACATTGTCATACAATGGAGGAGATTCCTTGCAATTCTACCGAGCAGAGGAGATTAATGATTTAAACATACCTGTTGGTACTTCTGTGAAATTGGAATCTTTGCGTCAAGCAGTCATTCCGCCATACCTTATGTTAATGCCTTTTATTGAAGTACCAAATGGAATCGCCATCGAGAATCAGTACACTTTAGATGAAGACGGGGTACATGGCTGCATCTACCTGTTAAAAGCAACCACTGCTTGCGAAGGGGATATAGTTATTGGTTTCCGCAATTTTCAAACAAATGAGTTTACGCATCGCAAGATAATTCACCTCACAACAAGATGAAGATTTGTCGTATATAATTACCTTATTGCGTGCTCCTGAATTGAAATACGGAGAAAAACCGATAGAAAAAATGAACCATGAACATCAGTGTGCCCAGATTTTTTTCGGATGCCTGTTCCTCAATTGAACGTATTCCAAGCAAATGGGGACCGTAAAAGAGTTTGGTGTTGAGAAATAATTTAAAGATATC
>Ga0255457_1019_pt1 | contig 40914 bp, 41 predicted proteins | sample ANMaggQBNCT02L10_FD_182650 | JGI IMG/M metagenome (GOLD analysis project Ga0255457, IMG submission 182650) | Sediment cell enrichment communities from methane seep in Santa Monica Basin, California, United Staets - ANME aggregate JGI... | ecosystem: Environmental > Aquatic > Marine > Cold seeps >...
TTACCTTTGCATCCGAATTCTGAAATAGGTGCAAAGTAGAACATTCTCCAACTCCAAAGGTACGGTTTTCAAACATATTTTCTACCAATTTGTTTTTTTTTATGTTTTCAACTTTCAGTTTACCTTCTTTTACCAGCTCGTTGATCTCGTATGCATCATCATGCGCACGTTCCATCCCACGGATAACAGTTTCGTCATAAACTTCTTCAGTTATTGAACACTGGAAACAGTTTAATATTTTCATCAGGCAACCTGATTTTGTTAATTTGATCAGACCATCCGAGTCCAATACGATTTTATGCATTGTTATACTATTTTATACAAAATAGTATAAATCCATTTCGTTCTGCACTCTGCAGCAATGTTTCGGAAAACTTCAAAAGCATAGCCAGTTTAATACCGCACAACCTCTTCCACCAGCCCCCCGGCCAGCCCCAGCACACTTGCCAGTATCCCCTCAAACCCGGCACCCTCCATTTCCATCCGGCCCCGGCCGCCGAATATCTCTTCGCATATCCGGCGCCCCACAATATCATCATTCCCTGGAGAGACCCTGATAACCATAGAGCCGGGCGGCACATGCGCATAGTGGGTGATGCCGTCCCTGTCACCGTCAGTAATGCCTATCATCGGGATGCCCAGGCGGGTAAGCAGGTCGCCTGCTACTGCCGTGGTATCATCCCCTACCACTACTGCCATATCCGCATCCTTCGCTATCTCAAAAGTATTCTCTGCCGAATGGTCTATGATCACTGCATATCCCGATGCCTTGTGTTCAAGCACCCTGGGTGTGGTAACAGCATCCCTTAAAATCCCTGACCGTACGACAGCAGACGAGAGGTCAACATGCTCCAGTTTCTCTATACCATGGGATTTAAGCCTGCCCCCATCCAGTCCTATTATCCTGCCGCCGCTGGAAATGATCTCAACATTATATGACAAAGCCTTTCCAATAACAATACCGTTAACGGTCACACATTCCCCTGGTTTTACACCAAAAACCGGCCTTCTGGTAATTCCATTTTCCGTTACCAGACCCCTGGCGGGTGGTAAAGATTGAACCACACTGGCATCCAATACTTGCCTCAGTTCATTGAAAAATGGATGAAAAACATTGTTCAACCGGATAAGTGAACATCCACCTGCAAACTCTAACTGATATAGAGGCTTTTCCAATACAGGCAGCCCCTCAAATACAAGTCTTCCAAAAGCAGATCCCGTCTCTATGGACTTACCTTCATTGACCAGCAATACCACATCACATGAAGAGTTAAGGGCCAGAATAGATTCACTGGGTTTCAAGCTTCTGCTGATATCGATCAGGTCCTCCAATCCTGCATCGATCACAGCAGCCCTGCCCATGGTGCCGCCCAGGGCCGGATGCACTTCACCCATGCCGGATAATATTTCAAGAAGTTTTCCGGCCCTGCCAGAGTCGATAACCACAGGTCCATGGATTACGACACCAATACGCAACATGATGTATATGACTATCCGCCAGCTTCCAGGTTGGCATCGTCCAGCTTGGCTTCTTTTGCTTCTTCTTCTGCCTTATCAAGTACTTCCTGGATCTCCTCGGTCGAGAATTTACGCTCGCCCATCTCAACTTTTGCTTCCAGTTTATCCAGCAGAGTAAGGGTTTCCAGCCTATACAGCAGGTTTTTGGTATCAACCACGGCCCAGACACCTTCACTATCGCATATGATCTCGGTCACATATCCTTTGGTGCCGGTTCCTCCGTATTTTACAGGATTGCCTACTTCGATAGGTTTGCCGTTGGCATCCACAACCGGATAAGATCCTGATTCACATTCAATTATTTCGGGCATGTTCCACCTTTTGATTAGGATTTACATCCAATAGTATAAATATTTCACGCGGGCTCATAAAAGCCGGTATCAATTGTCTGTTACTCGCCTTTTTTTAGCACCGCATGTGCTGCAGCCAACCTGGCGATCGGGACCCTGAATGGTGAGCAGCTCACATAATCCAGCCCGATGTTGTGGCAGAATATAACACTGCCAGGCTCTCCGCCGTGTTCGCCGCAAATGCCAATTTTCAGGTCAGGCCGACTTGACCTGCCCTTATCCACACCCATCTTGACAAGCTGGCCGACACCATCCTGGTCAATAGCCACGAACGGGTCATTCTCAAGTATGCCGATCTCAACATAATACGGCAGGAATTTGCCGGCATCATCACGGCTCAGGCCAAATGTGGTCTGGGTAAGGTCATTGGTACCGAAACTGAAAAACTCTGCCTCGGTAGCGATCTCATCCGCTGTAATGGCTGCCCTGGGAAGTTCTATCATGGTCCCTATCATGTAGTCCAGTTCAACGCCCTGCTCTTCCATGACCTGTTTGGCCACTGCATCGGCACTATCTCTTGTAACCTTGAACTCATTGATATGACCAACAAGAGGTATCATCACTTCGGGCACGATCTCATACCCATCCTTTACCAGTTCGCAGGCAGCCTCAAATATGGCCCTTACCTGCATCTCATAAATCTCAGGATAGGTGATGCCGAGCCTGCAGCCCCTGTGTCCCAGCATAGGATTGAACTCATGAAGCGAATTCACCCGCTTTATCAGGTCTTTGATCTCATGAATATTATTAGTGTCACCGGCAGCCTTTAACTTGGCATACTGTTCCATAAGTTCGTCATGTTTTGGAAGGAACTCATGCAGTGGCGGATCCAGCAGTCTGATAGTCACAGGATACCCTTTCATTGCCTCAAATATACCCTTGAAGTCGCTGCGCTGCATAGGCAACAGCTTCTCCAGTGCCGCTTTCCTGCCATCTTCTGTCTCTGCCAGGATCATATCCTGTACGATGGGAATCCTGTCCTCGCCAAAGAACATATGTTCGGTCCGGCACAGCCCGATGCCCTCGGCACCGAAATCCCGGGCAGCCAGTGAATCCTCAGGAGTATCCGCATTTGTCCTGACCCCAAGTGTCCTTACATCATCTGCCCAGTCCAGTATGGTGTTTAGGTCCCCACTAATATCAGGAGTGATTAGCTTGGCCTGGCCTATAATGACCTCACCTGTCGTACCGTTCAATGTAATAAAATCGCCTTCCTTCACTGTATGGCCGTTCACAGTGAACAGTCCCGCATCTTCGTCGATTAAGATGGCACCGCATCCCGCAACACAGCATTTACCCATGCCCCGGGCCACCACTGCTGCATGGGATGTCATACCGCCCCTGACAGTAAGTATACCCTGTGCCACATGCATCCCGCCAATATCTTCGGGAGATGTCTCGTTACGCACCAGAACCACTTTTTCACCTGCTTCTGCCATCTCTTCGGCATGTTCGGCAGTGAACACCACCTTTCCGACCCCTGCGCCGGGTGATGCCGGAAGTCCCTTGGCTATTGCATCCACCTTCTCGTTGGGGTCGATCATGGGATGCAGGAGCTGGTCAAGTTGCTCCGGGTCTACCTTCAGTAGTGCCTCATCCCTGGTGATCAGTCCTTCGTTGAACATGTCGATTGCGATCCTAACAGCAGCCGCTGCGGTCCGCTTGCCTGTCCTGGTCTGGAGCATGTAGAGCTTGCCCTGCTGGATCGTGAATTCAATATCCTCCATTTCCTTGAAATGATGTTCAAGCCGTTCCTTGATGTCATCGAGCTGGGCATACATCTCTGGCATTTCCTTGTTCAGTGCTTCGATTGGGTGGGGCGTCCTGATACCTGCCACTACGTCCTCGCCCTGGGCGTTCATCAGGTATTCGCCATAGAATTTCCGCTCACCTGTTGAAGGGTTTCGGGTAAATGCCACACCTGTTCCTGAATTTTCACCCATGTTCCCATAGACCATGAACTGCACATTTACGGCAGTTCCCCAGTCATCAGGTATCCCATTTATCTTCCTGTATTTAATGGCCCTGGGCGTATTCCATGAATCAAAAACAGCATTGATGGACATCCATAACTGGGTCATAGGGTCCTGGGGGAAATCCTGGCCTGTCTTTTCCTCGACCATTGCCATGTATTTTGCTGACACATCCTTGAGGGCCACGGCGTCCAGTTCAGTATCATTCTCAACACCAAGTTCTTTCTTCTTGGCTCCCAGGATATTCTCGAACTTCTTATGCTCAAGGCCCAGTACCACATCGCCGAACATGTTGATAAAACGCCTGTAGCAATCGTAGGCGAACCTCTCGTCCACTTCCTCTGCCAGTCCCGCTACTGTTTTATCGTTCAGTCCCAGGTTCAATACCGTATCCATCATACCAGGCATGGATATCCGCGCACCTGACCTGACAGATAACAATAATGGGTTTGAATTGTCACCGAACTTGAACCCTGTTTTGTCTTCCAGTTTAGCCAGCTGCTGTACAACCTGTTCTTTCACTCCATCCGGATATTGCTGCTGGTTATCGAAGTATTCGGTACACACTTTTGTTGTTATTGTGAAACCCGGGGGCACAGGTATTCCCAGATTAGCCATCTCAGCCAGGTGGGAACCTTTTCCACCCAGAAGGTTTCTCATTGTTGCATTGCCTTCGGTCTTATCTTTGCCGAAAAAGTATACATATTTATGGTCTGGCAAATCACTTCCTCCATTTTTTATCTAAATGTGGTTATGTCTCAATCAAGTAATTTGACCCGGAATTCGGTTAAATGCTTAATAATATTGCGATAAGATTCGGAGAACAAATTGATTATTTTCGAAAAGTAGCCCTGAATGAGGACAGTAATTAGAAAAAATATAAATAGAATTTAACCAACCTTCTATTAGAATATTGTAAAGTTAACAATCTAAACAAGAGTGGTTTCAATGTCAGTGGGATTTGTATTAATAAATGTGACCCCGGGCAAGGAGCGGGATGTGTTCGACCTTCTATTAAAAGAGCCAGATATTCCGGAGATTTATCCGCTGTTCGGGGAGTATGACCTTATTGCAAAGGTCATGGTAAATGATTTCGACCAGTTGAGCGATATTGTTTTTAACAAAATCCGTAAAATAAACGGTGTGACCGATACCAAAACACTAACTGGAGGTAAGTTCTAAATTTAGTATTGCAGAAACCGGGAACCTTTGAGATAGATTTCCCCAAATTATAATTCACTGCTTTTCCTTGATCAATTTCACGATAGTCCCTGTACTGCAGGTATTGCACCGCTCATAGGCAGTTACCCTGACAACTTTCGCATTTATTCCCCTATCCCTGATCTTTTCCTCAAGTTGCTCGGCATTGAAATGTTGATCATGCCCGAGCACTACGATATCGGGTCGAATATCCTTAAGTGGCTTGAACATGTCATGATTATTTCCAAGTACAGCATGGTCCACCACTTTTAATGCTGCGACCATTTTCAGCCTTTGGTCATCGGAGAGCACTGGTTTTGGTTTATGGTTCACCATGGAACTGCAAGCTACAATAACCCACAGCTCATCACCCAGTTTCTTTGCTTCTTCCAGATACAACAGATGTCCCGGATGCAGAATATCAAAGGTCCCTGTGGCCAATACTCTAACCAATAAATGTCACCGACAGTTAATTCTGTTGTTCTGCCATAAGGATTCCGAAGTTAAAGTTCTATATTAATCATTACATTTGTGTGGTTTTATTCTTTTTTTACCGGGATAAATCCAAAAAACATATAAGTATATCATCCAATTCCACTTTTGTGATCCAATATGGCTAAAGTAGGATTTATAAAGTTAGGAAATCTGGGTATGTCCCAGGTTGTCGATCTCATTCTTGATGAGATTGCTGCGAGAAAGGGAATAGAGATTATGTCTTTTGGTACGGGAGCCAAAATGGGTAAGGCAGAGGCTGAACATACGAAACATTTCAAGGAATTTGAAGCTGATTTCTATGTCATGATAAGCCCGAATTCATCTGCACCAGGCCCCACAGCGGCACGGGAGATATGGAAAGATAAAAAAGTCATCGTGATATCTGACGGCCCGACAAAGAAAGATGACCGCCAGGCCCTGGAGGATGCGGGATTCGGCTATATCATAATGAAAGTGGACCCACTTATTGGTGCCAAGACAGAGTTCCTTGACCCCGTGGAGATGGCCAGCTTTAACAGCGATGCTATGAAAGTGCTGTCCACATGCGGTGTGGTCAGGTTGATACAGGAGGCATTTGATGCTGTCATTGCACAGGCTGATGCTGGCAAGGACCTTGAACTGCCCCATGTCCTGGTGAGTGCCCAGAAGGCTGTGGAGAGCGCAGGATTTAATAATCCATACGCTAAGGCTAAGGCACTGGCAGCCCTGCATATGACTGATAAGGTGGCTGAGATCAATTTCCCTGCCTGCTTCATGATGAAGGACATCGAGCAGGTTACCTTGACAACTGCAACCGGTCATGAGATGATGAGAGCTGCAGCCCAGCTGGCAATAGATGCCAGGGAGATAGAGAAGGGTAATGATTCAGTGTTCAGAAAGCCACACATGAAAGATGGCAGTCAGAAGACCAAGACCAAGCTGTACGAGAAACCTCAGTAAATTTTACTATAAGGGGCAATTTAAATGCCCCTATCTTCTTTTTTTAATTCTCTTTAATGTCGAATGGGCAGATTATGCCTGTTATATTATACACGGATTTAAGGTTGCACGGTACAGAAAATCAAAGATTCTATTGAGTTTGTGATGGAACGTGTTCGATAACAAACCAAAGGATAAACATCAAATCGGTGTTAATCCGTGTCTGAAAAATAACTGGGAAATGATACAGTATTTTTCTTTACATCACCCGACAATACACTTGAATAATTTTCCTGCCTGTTCTGCCACTTCAAGCTTCTCCTGCCCTTTCGCAAGCTTCTGGATAGCTTCAAGGTGCCGGGCAGATGTTTCAAGATATTCAATCACATCTGCAGGATAGGCAAATATTCCATAATGCTGCGTCAAGGCATCGATCATATCAACCGGCTTCATCCCTTCACACCGCATATCCAGTAATTTGCTTGAGAACTTACGCTCAGGGCATCCGCAATAAGGTGAACCTTTACAGGTACAGGTTAAAAAATCAGCAGCGAAGTTCATCAATTTGCGGCCAGTCGTACTGTCAAGTTTTGCCAGGCTATCACCTGATAATGCCATTTCCATTGCACCGCCCTGGAATACCCTTGAGGGCAGGCGGACATTCAAGCTGGCTGATATCCGGTCGGCTCCTGTAAAAAATGCCTGGTCGAACACATTCAGTCCTGCCAGGATATTTACGCTTTCCAGTCCCGAGTTTATTCCATCCTTAATAATGGATATCTGGTCATGGTTCAGGAAATATGTACTCATTATAAGGCCCGCCAGGGTCGGACTGACACGTTGTCCGGAGACCTTCATGTACCCCCTATCCAGCAATTCACCTATAAGTTGGTCAGTGTCAGTGCCGCCCAGTCTCATGGAATCCACTGTCCTGATGATGTCACGCTCGCCCCAGATAATTGCAGATGCCAGCACCTGTTCAAGCCCTGCATCTTCATCCACCCCTACCGTTAGCGGAGGTACCTCACCCCTGAGCAACCGAAACGCCACATGGTCCTCGCTCTCACCATGCCCTAAGCGCTTACCAGGTTCGGCCATGACCACAACTATGCCCCGGTCATGGTAATCCGGCCTGCCGGCTCGCCCCTGCATTTGCAAAAACTCGCCCTGTTTCAGCCACTCGATACCCATTGTAAGCCCTTCGAATATCACCTGGGATGCAGGAAAATCCACACCTGCCGCCAGTGCGGCAGTGGTAACAACCACAGGTATCCTGCCGTTGGCAAATCCTTCTTCTATCCTGCGCCGTTCACTATACGGCAGTCCCCCGTGGTACGCTGCCGCACGTATTTGCAGGGCATCCGATAACTTGTGGCAGTTTCGTCTTGAATTTGTAAATACAATGGTCTGCCCCCTGAAACCTTTGGTGGACTTCCTATTGTATTCCTCCTTTGCCAGCTGGTTGATAAGCCGCAGTTTCTCTGACGGCCCGCCAAAGAGCAGGTGACGCTCAAGTGGCACAGGTCTTTCCTCATACTCGACAAGCTTGCTCCCCAGTCCATCTGCAAGCCATCCAGGATTGCCGACTGTGGCCGAGAGGTAGATGAACTGGCACTGCGGATACAAGTACCTGAGCCTTGCTATCAGGCCGTCCAGCCGGGGTCCCCTCTCAGGGTCCTCTATCATATGCACTTCGTCCATAACCACAGTACCCACATCACCAAGCCTTTTTGCACCGCCTGACCTCAGCAGGTGGTCGATCCCCTCATACGTGCCCACAATGATATCGGAATCAATGGATGTGCGCATTTTCCCAAGTTTACCCTTACCCTTGCCCTTACCCTTACCCTTACCAATGCGGCTTTGCCCGACCTTCAGGGCTGTTGTCAGGCCGAGTGGTGAGTATTTTTTTGTGAACTGGTCATATTTCTGGTTGGCCAGTGCCACTAACGGGACCAAAAAGAGCATCTTTCCCCTGCCTGATAGAATGTTGCTGACCCCCCCTATCTCGCCGATTAGTGTCTTGCCAGTGGCAGTGGCTGATACTACAAGCTGGTTCTTCCTGTCAAGCAGTCCGGACCCGATCGAAATCGACTGGACCGGCAGCAGTGTTTCAGGCAGGGTACTTTTCAACCGTTTGTCCAGTTTCAGGTCATGTACCTTGACCAGGGTAACACTGCCGCTGGCACGTACACGATCAAATAATGTCAGTTCACGGTCCATTTTTTTAGGGTCAAGCAAGACCAGCATACGATCCAGGTCGCGGGTCCTGAGCAGTTGTGCAAATAACCTTTCGATACCTTCCTCAGTCATTCTTTTACTGCATGACTGTATTTCCCTATGAAGTTCAGATAAAGCGCAGTTCTCACATATCAACTCGCCCCTGAACCGCACTGACCCCGAATCCACAGGTGTGTATCTTCCATGTGAAATGCACAGGCGGCAAACCTGTGCTTGTTCATACCCAAGCTGGTAGCCATCCAGCATTTCAATAATTTCCTTCTTTGTGCCAGCATCTCCGTGCCCGGCCACCAGTATAAGGTCAGCCATCCTGAGCAGTTCCACAGCCTGTGTGGGAGGTCTTCGGTCTTCGGTCTTACCGTCTATAACCCTGAACTTGAATGGCCTTGGACCTTTTGGTGTTTGCCTTAATACCAGATTGCCTGTAAATGAGGCCGTATTGCTGCCGTTTTTCAGGGGCAGCAGTTCAATGGCTGACCTTATGGGCCTGATAAGTATAACAAGCGACATTGTATCAAAAACAGCTATTTTCTTAAGTCATACAATTCATATGCCAAACCTTCGGATTCGAGCCGGTTTAACAGTGGGGGGACCTCTTCATCCACAGACACTACAACCGAGGATACTCCGTGGAATGCAGCTTCTACTACCGATTCCTTTGCCCCGAACATAACATTAGGCTCCCTTGCCACCTTACGTAATGCGATAAGGGATTCCACTCCAAGGGCACATATGTAATTGTTATCCTTTACCAGTTCCTCCAGCAGGTCCATGTCCACCTGCCTTGAACCGCCGCGCTCAACTCTGGGGACCTTGCATACCTTGATATTCACATCTTCAAGTTCGATCAACCCGTGCAGGTCAGTAACACCTACATCCTCACTGGCAGTGGCATCTGAAATAAGTATTCCGGTGGCTCTATGCTGCTCTTTTGTATTGGCATATAAAAGACCGTTACGCATCATCAGAAATACTTTCTGGCCGGCCTTGTAATCCTCATCTGCAATGGCAGTCCACACCGAAACATGACTGATGACATCTTCCATCACGTAGTTGGCATACCGCCTCAGTTCAGCCGTGCGCTCAATTACCCATTCTATTCCTTTTTTTGTGACCTTATAACGTACCCGGCCGTCTGAAAAAATCAGCCCGTCATCTGTCAGTTCTTTAATATATTCAGAAACCGCCTGGGGAGTTATACCGACCTTTTCGGCAATCTCCCTCTGGCGTACATTTGGCTGGTGGGCAGTTATTTCAACAAGTATCTGGAATTTAGTACTCTCTTTCTTACTGTGAAGCAGGTCTATCATTCGGGAGCACCGACAAATTCAATCCTCTGGCCTTTAACGATAAGTTTGTCTGAACGCCGTGCCACACCTCTCAGATACAACGGGCTTGCACCTATGGCCCTTGATAGCCCGGCCATGGACTGGTTGCCGTTCATCACCTCAGTTTCAATATGCTCCATCATATTCCTGAGTTCGTCATCACGACTGAAAGTGATCATAAGCAGGTCAGACAAATCTTCAATGGAACACTGGAAATTTACCTGTATCTTTGAATAGGATGTGTGGAATTCCTTTTCAGGTTTTTTCCCCGGTTCAGGCATACGCCACTTACTCTCTACCAATCCACATTTTTTCAAAATACTTAGACTTTCATCTACTTCAATTGAAAGCTGTTCTTCAAGTTCTTTCGTTGTATACCAATCTGCAAGGAGTATGTCAAAAACTTTCTTATGGGCATCCGACCCGAAAGTTCGTAAGAGTGGGACAAGATCCGAGGGATCATTGATAATACGAGTTCGTTTACCCATTTATTATAACCTCTTATTCTATTATATGGTCTTCTAATTTGATAAATGTTTTCAAGTAAATCTCTACTCCGGTCGGAGCAATTTGAAAAAATATTATCATACGATTTTACAACAGAGTGGAATAAATAAAGGCAGTACACGAAAATGCCCACTCTGTTCGTAGTTACTTGAGTATATAATCTTATAGATCATATTATTGAAACAGGTCCACTAAAACGCATTAATTATTTTATCCATTCAAAAAATAATTTTTAATATACCGGTTCCAATCCATCGATCTTAGAGAAGGTCGCATCAGAGTCCTTCCTGATGGCCATTCGACTCCGTTTTTCCTTTTCCATGTGAATAGCTTCCACAGCAAGAGTATACAGATTTTCAAGTTCTGAAGTGGTTTCCAATGTCAATACAGAAAGCACTTTTGGAGTCTCTCCATTGCGGATGATCACACCCTTGAAAACATGACCAATATGCGATGAGAGTTTGTCGAGCTCACTTGAGATGTCATCAATGTTAAGGTACTTCCGGTCCCCACGAAGAATAATCATCGCCCTGCTTCCTTCTTCATAAACATTAGATGAGAACAACAAACCACCAGGGGATAGACTATCGTGGATCACGGTCTTTATGGGTGTAGTGTTGTCACCTTTTGCAAATCCGATTGTGGCAAAACCTGCTCCTCCAGCCATAACTGTCTTGAAATCACCCAAGTCTGTAACCATCATCATCTCACTGTCAAGGGCTTCAAGCAAAAACAGCACTCTTTCGGCTACCATTTTGTTAATACCGTCATAGGCGGTCTGTATATCGCCTCCGACATTCTTCAGGAACTGGTTATCTGCCAGTATAATGCCGTCAGTTTCGCTTTCACCCATTTCCTTGAGACAAAAAGCAGAGTTCTGGAGGTAAATAGTCCCCTCTTCCCTAAACGGCAGGACCACAATGGAATAAATTGGAAAATCATACCTGTTCTTCAATTCTTTTACCAGCGGAGGGCTGAACGAAGACCCGGTACCGCCCGAGGATGAACAAATAATAAAAGCAACATCGAAATCTCCTCTTTCAGAGATATTTCTCATGATCATATCTTTATTTTCATTAAAGCATTGTTTACCTACAATGCGGTTGGCACCTAAACCGTGCAAGTTTGGGATATGCATCCTATCCTTGGCCTTTGTATAGCGCATCTCTTTCAAATCGTTAATTGCAGTGTTGACAGCAATTGTCTCGACCCGGGATGGGAATTTCTGGCGTGAATAATATTTCGAGAATTTTCCGCCACCAAAAGCTTCCTTATTGATGGCGTCCAGTATCCGGTTGCCGCATTGTCCAACCCCGATAATTAGAACATTTAAAATTTTTAACACTCCTTTATGCCTTATTCCTGATTTATTACATCCTGAACTGACATCTTCTCCAGTATAACCACCCTGCAATGGCAACTATGATAAGGACCGGCGTAACATATATGTAAAGAGGTAATTCTGCAAGGTAATCAAATTCACTTTTCTCTACATAGAACGTGCCTGAGGTTACATCTCTATATATTGTATCTGCGCCGTTATGGTATGTTAATTTTACTATCAGTTCGTTCGATCCGATCTCATCAGCCTTTAATGTGATCGTGTAGTCTTTTTCATATCTGGCCCCATAGACACTTTCCTGGATGACAGGCTTTTCACTGATAATATTGATATCTTCGGAACCTGAAATATATGTCATGTTCCCTGGAATGATAGGTTCTATGCGGATGGTGGATGCGGCAACGTCTTTTTGGTTTTCTACATGAATTGTGAAAGTAATCTTTTCCCCGCGTTTTAGTTTTGTCTCGTCTGCTGTTACTTTGAGGTCAATTTCAGAGGTTTCCACTGCTTCTTCTGCTACGTTGACCGTTGGACGGTTAGAGGTTGACGAATAGTCATCATCGAACACAGATGAAGAATATGTGGCAGTGGCCGGATTAAGTGAAAATGTGCCGCTTTTGGCGGCCTGTATCTCATAAATGAACATCTGAGTAGGTGGACTACCGATACCAAGTTCTGTCGGGTAGGTGGTATAAATGTTGGATCTGAATGTAAATCCAGGGGTGATTCCCGGGTCAATGGAAATACGTTTTGCTACACCCTTTCCATTATTCTTTGCTTTTATCGTTACCCTGATAATATTCCCTATCTCCACATTGGTTTTATCCACTTCTTTAGTAAGTGTTAAAGAGGGTTTACCGATATAATTGGCGTTTGAGACGCCCCCGTCAACGCCTGTTTCGTATTCTATCACTATACCTGCAGTAGTAATGTCGACAATGGTATATTGAGATGTCAGGTTCTTTTCATTTACCGTGATTTCAACAGAACCACTCTGGTATTTTACTTTCCGTTTGTCTTCAGTTACTGTTGTTGAAGTAGTTAATTCCTTATAAGACCCATCAGGTTTTAATTGGTAAATTGTTACTTTCAGCATTAATTTGTCGCTAATAAAAATAATATCTGAAACTTCAATAAAATAATTGTTGATCTGGTAGCCATCTCCTTCATAAATCTTTTCATTGTAGATACTATCAGCACTTGTGACACCCAAAGATAATAGTAAAAAAAATGAGAATAACAGACTATGAATAATTATTCGATTACTTTTCAATTTTTATGTCCTCGCGATAATGTAATAACTAACCAATGTTTTTATATCCCATAAATCATTTTCATTAACTACCATAAAAGATATATATTTTATGACTTCACTTGCGTTGTCCAATCTACCTACCATATATTACTAGCTCTATATTATTTATCAAATGTATTTAAATTTTCTATTATTTTATATTGAATTATTAATATAATTATATTGTATCTGCTATGATATGTTACAAAAAACCCCTGTGTTTAACAGGGTGCCCTGTAATCATCCTATATCCCCACATAGTCTCTAAACATAAGTCTGGCAGCTATTCCCTGGGATCGGACTTAAACTGGAACTGTTGAGGCTTGAATCAATTGACATTAAAGTACTTACCCGGGTTGTTCCACTTCTGGCGGCGTAACATTGGACCAATACATGAAGGTTTTGTGCGGTACCATAAATTCCGAGAATAACTTAACCTTAACAATCCTTGTCTCACCCGGCCCGAAATAGGCAACTGTTGAGTTGCTTATGCTGGTACCAGGTTCACATTCACTTTTTGTCCAGTCATAAGCCTTGCATGAATTTATTGTAATTGTAAAATTTCCACCATAAGAATCATTATTGGTAAGACTTAAGGAATATTCCGTACCCTGCATGTCATTTTCGAAAATTGTTTTACCTTCCAATTCCTCATAAGTGAAATCAGTCAATGTCCGGATAACCGAGGTATGGTATTGTGGGTCTTTTGGGTATCTGTCCGAGTTATCTCCATAGCCATCACCGTCAGTATCAGTCCAATCTTCAGGGTCTTCAGGAAAGGCATCGGCTGAATCAGGATAACTATCGCCATCACTATCAATGCTGACATTTGCATCCAGGGGGTCCAGGTCATTGCTATCAATATAGCCATCCCCATCAGAATCAGGATTGTGGGGGTCAGTCCCGTCAGCTTTTTCAGTATTATCCCCGATACCGTCACCGTCAGAATCCTCCCATTCACCCGGGTCTTTCAGGAAGGCATCCACTGGATCGCTATGCCCGTCACCATCTGTATCCGGTGCTTTCAGGCATCCGGCATAGAATGATGATAAAAGGAATATTAGTAATATAATTAAGAACTTTTTTCCTGCCACATCAACACCTGCTAATTTCTGATCCTATTATTGTTCGTTATATAATGAGATTAGATAAAGATATATAAATTCTCTCATTAGTTATATAGTGGAATTGGAGAATAAGATATATAATTTTTCTGTGTCTAGTTCCCTTATTTTTTAGCATTGATCTTTTTTTAACGAATACACAGATAAGTGAAAAAAAGTCAATACTAAAATCACTGTATCATAGTTTTTCCAAGGCCTTTTCAAGATGACGACCTGCATTATCCAGGTCTTCTACCGCGGATAACAGTTCATCCTTCACTTCATGCATGCCCATATTCCCTGCTTCATCTGCCTGTTTCCTGTAACCTGCAGCATGGCTTTTATTATGCTCTGACCAGTGTTCAAGTTTTATCTTCAGGTTTTCCGGTTCCATATTAAATTATCTCTCCACGCATTTTCCAGATAATGCAATACCTTATGGCTCCTATTATAAGTCTACTAATGGTTTTGACAATTACGGAATTAAAAAAATCTTATACTGTGAAATAACGGTATCATTAACAGTTTTTCAAGTTTACGATTTATATCTCTGAGGGGACGATGGTGTTCAATTTTACGTGTTGGAGACCTTTATTTCTTACAAGATTCTCGTATATCTCCTTCATTCTTTTTCCTTCGCCCTTAAGTATTAATACTTCCATGCAGTGGTCATGTTCCAGGTGAATGTGGACAGTGGACTGGATAATATCTGTGAATTCATGCTGGATATTTGCAAGTACATCCTCTATGCCCCGCTGTTTATGGTTATATGCCACGGTTATGTTGCCAGCTCGTTCCCCTTCTATGTCACTCATCCAGTCATAATACCTGATATACCCCCTGATGGCATCCCTGATGCCTTCTGACCTGGAAGAGTATCCCCTGCTATTTATTATGACATCAAACTTGTCAAGCAAGATGTCAGGAAGGGAAACTCCGATTCTTGATAATTCTGATTCCATTTTGAAATAATCTCCATCAGTTTATTTTAATTATAATTGCTTCTATTTTCTATATACATGATACATATTGAAAGTTTTGATTCTTTTTTTATGGCTGTCATGAAATTTAGCATTCGTGTTATATAATGTCATCTATGTGTGCATCTGTATATATAACTATTTAATCCTTCAACTAATAATCAGCCGCAGATGGGTGCAAAATTAATTATTATGATCAGTGAACATTTCTCATTGGGACTTCATAACACGAAATGATATGATATATCAACTATTCGAATTTTTTTTCTTTAAACGACAAGATTACAAATGGTTGGACCACCCTGGTGCGGGTGTTTCCATCCCCTGTTCATATCCATGTCCGGTGGATATTCTACTGTGGTAAGTATTATCAAATTGCATGTGAATTATCCATTCATGAAAATAACTGTTATCTCTGACACCCATTTAAGGCCAGGCCAGCCTATTGAAATACTGCCCCGTCCCCTACTGGACATGCTGGCCTCTTCTGATATGATAATCCATGCAGGGGATTTCGTATCCCTCCAGTGTTATAATGAATTGCAGGATATCAACAACCTGGTGGGTGTGGCAGGCAACACAGACTCTCAAAAAATCAGGCAGTTACTGCCAGAGCATACCACCTTCGAGGCCGAAGGCGTCCGTATCGGTGTGACACACCGCGGCCAACTCTCGGTAGTTGATATGACGGGACTGGGTTATTTTGCCAGGGAACTGGAAGTTGACCTGCTGGTCTTCGGGCACATCCACAGGCCCCAGCTGCACAAATGCGGGGATATCACCCTATTGTGCCCGGGCAGCCCCACTTCGCCCAGGCAGTCCGAACCCAGTGCGGCCGAGCTGGTGGTTGAGGACGGGGAGGTTTCGGCTGCCATTGTTAATTTCCAGGGGAAGGTCTGCGGCAGCATGGAGTTTACACGGTCGCTGGGTAAGAAATATACTACATAGCATGATATTTTTGATATCCCTATTGAAATAACTGGTTTTTGAGATCGTGCCCTTTGACCCAATCATTTATGGAAGCGGTTGACGACTGCGGTACTGCTGCCTACGGCGCTGTTTCGCAGAACACAGATCGCAAGAACTCCTGATAAGGTCACAAGACAATACCGTGCCCGGTGATGACCATAGATGCTGATCCCATACGTTTCGTCCGCTTCAAAACATCAGTGAAATCACTATCGGGGTGACAAACGCCTCCAAAAACGCGGCTATGCATAGCAATAGCGATGTAGCCAGCACGACCTCAAGTGTTTCCATGAGAGCCTCAGCTCCGTTCTCCGGACTCCCCATAATTTTCACGCCCAGCTTTATGCCGGCGGCTGTGGCGATCACGAGCGCCATGCATTCAGGGATGCCGTGCACTGCAATAAACGCTGTTGCAGTTTCTGCCGGGACTATCCCGTAAAACATCCCGATTATGGCTGCATTGACTATTCCGCCTGCTATGGTGGGCACTCCAAGGAAGATGCCACTTAACCCGAGGTTCATCGATACACCGATATTATTTGAAAAATAATATATTGTATCGATCAAGGGCATTGAGATGTATGGGCCAAGCCATCTTTGCTCTCCCCAACCCTCTGATAAAACCATCATGGTTTCCTCGCTTAAAAAGGAGAACGAATGCCCCATATAATACCCTATACCGACACCGATCCCGTAAACAGAAAGCGCTGCCAGAAGATACACCTTATTTTTCCTGATAAAATCAATCAATATATATGGTGATCTTGCTATGAATTCCCTCACAGTCTTGATAATCTCGATCTCTTTGTCCATCTCCTTGACTTCTACTCCGGTTCTATCGAGGAAGAAATTTAACTTGGATAGCTGTATCCATGGAACCAGAATAACTATAATGAACAACATAAAGAAAGGCGTAAGACTGGAATTGAATAAAAGTGCAATAACTTCAAAAATACCCTCGGTGACAAAAAACGCTATGAAGGCAACGATAAGGATAAGGATAAAAATCAAGACAGACCCGATGTTTCCATTAACTATATCTTTGCTCCGTTTAACCGAGCCTATTACACCCATACCTTCTATCACGATACATTCTTCAGCAAAAAACAGTAATACCATAACCACGAGCCACAGGATGATGCACAGTATGATCGAGAGGACGAATATTGCAATGTTGGCTGGCGAAGGGACGAATACCAGAATGAAAAATGGCACCAAAAACAATACGATGGAAAATATATACACCAATATCCATAAACCCATAATCCGAAATGAATATTTTTTAGCATAATATAAAAAATTCCTAAAATCCGTTGTGGTCGTGATCCCCTGCCAGAGATATCCGATAGTTCCTGCATAAACCCATGCGTACAAAGCAAAATAGATGATCCATATCACGCATAATACAATCAAGAACATGATGAATAAGGCGATCATCACCGGAACCAGACCTGAAAACTCTTCTACCAACTCTTCTATCTTTGGATCGATATCGTCCTCGAGATGCTCCTCCCCGATGATTTCAGAGATCAAATCCTGGTTTTGCTCTACAATTGGTGCAACCTCTGCCAGAAGGGGCAACGAGAGTACCAGAACAGTAAGGATAATCGCCCACCCAACCGCGGAAGAGAGCGCGCTTGAGATAAGTGACGGGATTATAAGCCCTGGAGCAGACCTTATCTGATGGAACGCCGACTTGAAGTACGAATCAACATCTTGTGTCATATTATTCTCGCTAACTTCATACATGCCCTCTCCATTGCACGACTGTGACCTCATAATGTGCGCCACCATTTATAGTGATCATTGGCACACAGACACAGAAACTCATGAGATCGTTCAGATTTGGATTGTTTACCGGATTTTTGGGTTTTATACCCTATCGTCGTCAGTTTCTCACCTAAATTATTCTTTTATTCCCTATAAATAACTACCTTAAATGTGTCAATACATCTTCAACAAATCAACAAACCTTCCAAATGTCATCTCGAATCGGCCTAATCTCTTCATTCACATTATACTCAAATTCTTTTATCAGCAGAGCAATATCCTGATCTTGTGCTCTATCAATAGACCTCTAACCTTTGTTTTCTCAAGCAAATCGTAGCCCGGACATATTTACTGATGAACTCCTTGCCCACATTAAATGTCTCGTTCAAGACATTAATCTTAATCTTTAAACCCTGCAGCTCTGCTGGGGTTGGGTGTACCATCGCAACGTTTGACTGACTTATTTACTATTTCTTGATAACAATTTAAGTTGGTTACAAACTGTAACCATGTGATTTTCTTCGTATTTGTTAGGTTTATTGTAGCTTTTATTCACCCTTAATTTTCAATGGAGAGTTATGAGTTCAAGGGGGGTACAAATTGTACCCCGGTTGGAACCGAGAATGGGGTCTCTCTGTCTGTTAAAATCTGGATGATATCCATAGCTGAAAAGTGCCATTCATTGTTCTGCGGTCCTCTATACTTGCACAAAAATCCATATCACATCACACACTGGCATGTCATTACCCAATACCTGCTTTACAAAATAAATATCAAACCGATACATAAAGTATAAATTAGTCCGAGGAATATAAACAACTCAGGCATTCCTATGTATCAAAAAGATGAAAACAAATTCAGACAAAGAACAGCCATCCTCATCGATGGACAGAACATATACTTATCAGCAAAAGCAAGGGGCGCAAAGCCGGACTACAGTGTAGTCATAGATTCAATGATATCAAGGGAAATTACCAGGGCAATCATATACAACGTCTCGCCCGAAGGAATAGATCAGTCAAAATTTGTTCAATTTATGGAAAATCTTGGTTTTGAAGTAAAATCCAAAACACCCAGAAGACTTCCTGACGGTTCCATCAAAGCAGATTGGGACATGCAAATTGCAATCGATGCTTTTTCGCTTGCCGATAAAGTAGATGTTATGGTAATCTTAACAGGCGACAGTGACTTTGTACCACTTGTCTATGCACTTCAATCCAAAGGCGTGAAAGTCGAAATAGTATCATTTATTGAAAATACAAGACCAGAGTTGATCTCAGCTGCTGATAAATATTTTGAAGTAACTGATCAAATGCTGATATATGAGTGAGAGGATTTCTTTTAACCGGTTTTTATTGATCAGGACCGTTCTAAAATATCAATCATACCTCAAAAATGAATCCCATAACCACCTTTGAACCAAAACCAAAAGCAAACGTCGTGGTTTCATGGACAGGCGGGAAGGACGGCTGCCTTTCATGCTACCAGGCCATGTCAGACGGTTTCAATGTAACCCATCTCCTGAATTTCAGGGACACAAAAAAGAAAGGCTCCCATACCATCAATCCTAAACTCCTGTCTGCCCAGATGCAAGCCACTGGAATCCCGTCCATACTGACAGACTTTATTTCCTACGAACACGAATTCAAGAAAGTTGTACAGGAATTGAATGACAACAATGCGGCAATAGAAGGCGCAGTGTTCGGGCATATCCAGACTCATGACAGTCTTGTGGACAGGATATGCAATGACCTGGGTGTAAAACTAATAATGCCGCTATGGAAGCGTGATTCTGAGCAGATTATATCAGATCTGGCGGATGCCGGGTTTAAGACCATAATAGTCAGTGTGAAAGCCGGTCTGCTTGGCAAGGAGTGGCTGGGACGCACTATAGACCACAAATTTGTAAAAGACCTTCGCAGGTACAACAGAGAAATAGACCCCTGCGGCGAGGACGGTGAGTTCCACACATTTGTCATTGACGGTCCGCTATTCAGGCACAGGTTGAAGATCGTGGATAGCGAGAAAATACTGGAAGACGGATACTGGTTCCTGGATGTCTCACAATTTGAAGTGGAAGAAGAATAAATGCCAGGGTCACAATGTCAAGGTCACGTTGCCAGGGTCACGGTGTCAAGGTCACGTTGCCAGGGCCACGGTTTCAAGGTCACGTTGCCAGGGTACCGATGTCAGGGTCACGACTTCACGCCTTACCTGTGGATTCCCCGCACACGATACCAGTGGCAATAAGATGCGCCGCCCGCAGTGGTTCCGGGATATTGCTGTGAGTAGAGGACATCCGCACGATCTCCCTGGCATCCTCCAGATCTATTCCACAGCGCTGCAAATAGACCGGATTCCCACCCTCGCGGGTTGTAACCTTATGTATCTCGCCCGCCCGTTTTATGACATCCCACCTGGGCCCGGGGTCGCTCAGGTGCTCCAGGGCGGCCCGTATGCGGTCAAGGTCGGGATAGTCACGCATCACAACGATAACGGGAATACCGCTTTTCTCAAATACTGCCGTAATATCAACAACATTAAAACCCGCATAAGTGATACCATCCAGCATCAGAACCCTTACCTGCCCGAAATGCTTGCTCTTTGTCACCATCCTGATTATGGTATCAGTGGCATCAGTACCGTCTTTAGTGATGTGGGAGCGCAGCACACCGTCAAGCCATTCACCTCCCCTGAACACAGCACCAACGATCATCACCCGGTCGGTATGTAATGATGAATCGTCGATACCAATAATCCTTATCTCGGGCTTGATGTGCATAAATTACATGCTGGCTTTATCATTAAAAACGTTCTTGAACTCTTCGAAGACCTCAACAAGCCTGTCAGATGCCTCTTTAATGGCAACGATAGGGTCCACATCCTTTGTTTTCACAAACAGGATAGGTTCGGTGATGGTAGGATGTTCAATATGGTATGTTGCCAGTTCCACCCTGGGGTCATTCAGCAGCAGTGTCTTCAAACTGTTCAACAATGTATGACTTTCGTCCCCGATCTCAATCCTGACCTCAGTATCTGTTTTATCAATAACTTTAAGTTTCATTTTCTATCCCCTCATGTGGAAAAAATGCCATAGTTCGCAGCCAGCTTTCTCGATTCAATATTCCCGCAGACAGGACATTTCAACTTACTTCCCTTATTCCCGTTATTTGACTGTTTTTCCATGTCAACATTACACTTGCTGCAGTATGCCTTGATCACACCTAAATTGTTACCGGATGTGCTCAGCCTCATGGCTTTCACGTCAATTACCTTTGCCCTGACGAGATCAAAGGGGCTGAACTCATAATCCAGCGACTTAACATAACTGTCCTTTACATTGGATACATGTATGGCAGCGGGCTGGAGATTTACGATTTCCCTCTCGCCTTTGCCTTCTAACATCGCGATCTCCACAAGGGCCACGGAACTCCTGAGGTCATTCACGCGGCCTATGACCACGTCACCATTTCTTATCATGGGCGGTATATCAGTCTTTGGAACCACTGAAATGGCACGGGTTTTGTTGTTGATCCTGACCTGGCCTGTGGCCGAAGAATAAATATTCCCACCATATTTGAAAGTATTATTGTTGGAAATGAATTCCTCTGCTGTCCCGATCATATCCCCAGGTAGTACGAACTCCCCGGTTTCCTGCACCTCTGCAGGTTTTGCTGGAATTTTCGGTTTTCCAGGGACCTCAATGGATTCGTCTTCCAATTTTTCTACCCTTTCCACCTTTTCTACTTCTTCCACCATTTCTCCCTCTTCACTGGAAACATCTTCCTGTACTTCCATATCTACCGCAGTAGTAGTTGTTCCCAATTTCCTGCGTGATACTGACTTTTTCCTCTTGATTCTAATGATAATCCCTCGTAGTGATTTTGATGTCCGGACATCCTTGACCAATCTTATCTTCAAATAAAGGTTAGCTGGTAATGGTCTTCCAATCAGGACATGTTTTCTATCCGGTATATTTCTACATTAACAACTTCAATATCCTTTTTGTGGAACTTAAACGTTCGTCTTAAAGGAAAACCGACTTTATACCGGTCTGTAATGACCGCAGGACTAATGAACTTTTTGATGAACTCATAACTTCCTTCATTGTGGATGGAATATATCACATCCGCCACTTCAAGCGCCCGAACTAAAAATGGCCTGTCATTCCCCCTTACCTGTGCACCAAAAGGAGGGTTCATGATCACAGTGTGGGCCCTGCCAGGCACATCCTGGATACCGGAGCACACGAACTCCACATCCACGCCCAGCTTTTTTGCACTTTGCCTGGCCGTTATCAATGCATCCATGTCTATATCAAATCCAACAACAGTGGGTACATCCACCAGGGCCGCACCAATGGCCAGGATACCGGTCCCGCATCCCAGGTCATAAACAGTATCCACAAGGTCACCCTTCATCAAGGCAAAATACAGGAGTTCGGCAGCAATGGTTGCCGGAGTGGTGTACTGTTCAAGGGACGGTGAAGGTGACTCAAAGACTGCCACCTGTTCTAAAAGTATCTCCAGTTGTCTTTGTTTCATCTGCCCTATCTGAACATTCCTTCATCAGAATTCTTGAAAGGATTTGAACCCTCTACTCTCTTGATAGCATCGTCAAGGTGCTGGTTCGTTACCTGGCTGTCCTCGATAATGGCGGCATGAAGGGCGGTCTTCAACACTTTTTCGACAAGGTCACGGCCCGACATACCATGTGTCCGTTCGGCAAGCAACTTGATATTTATATCACTTTCCAGTGCAATAGGGAAGGATGATATATTGGAATTGAGTATGGCCAGCCTTTCATCCTTATCCGGCATGATGAACTCTATCTCCTCCTCGAAGCGGCTCCTTACGGCAGTATCCAGGGACTCTACCCTGTTTGTGGCAGCTATGGTGCATACTCCTTCCCGCTTTTCCACGCCGTCCATCTCTGTAAGCAGTGCATTGACAATCTCTATCACATCCCCTCTTAACTCCTGGAAGCGCCTGTCCAGGGCAATAGCATCCACTTCATCAATGAAGATTATACAGGGTCCCAGTTCTTCTGCCCTGTCATATAGTGAGTGCAGTTGCCTGGCACCGTCACCTACGAACTCACCGATAAGTTGTGTGGCCTTTATTGGAATGATGGGGACTTCGGATTCATTTGCCAGTGCTTTTGCCAGCATGGTCTTACCTGTACCTGAGGGGCCGTAGAAGAGTACATTCCTGGGAGCCCAGTTGCCAAAACCATCAGGATCGTCAAGGAACTTCATGATAAGCCTGCACTTACGTTTGGCCCCATCCTGACCTATCACATCTTTAAAATTCATTTCGCTGAACATCTCGGGCATTAACTCTTCTGTCTTGATGTCATCTACTACAAACATTGTTGAGTTGCTGATTACACTACCTTCGGGTACCACATCTATTACCTTGAACGCAAAATCGGGGAACATCCTGCGGTCAAATAGATATTCACCTGACTCTACCACAAAACCACTCCACTGCTCACGGGCATAGAACTCGAAAACACTGGTTTCGGATATCTCGGGATATTCGTGAAGCTGGCTTCGTAACGGGTATCCCGCTGGTTTCAAGACCACGTACCGTGCGCCGTCCCCTACCTGTTCTATGTGGGATTTGGTACTGGTTTTCTTATTTAAACGCTGGATTGAACGCAAATTTAGTTCCTCGATTTTCCAATTGGTCGGGCTATTATTAAATCTATCCCACTATCCTTTTGTCAATTGTTTCAAAACAATGAAAAGTATGTACGCCAGCGCGATTATTACCACTATCCTGATGACCCCACTAACCAGTATCATGATATATGGCCCAATAACTATCGCCAGTACAATTGAAAGCACTATGAGGATAATATTGCGAACACCTGATTTCATGTTATAATTGATGGTACTATGAGTTTATATATTTATACTTATTTGAAATTAAAGAACAATGCCTTAATGTGTAAACGGTGGGTGAGGCATAGGGGATGTGTTGTACGTGCATGACCGAACACATGTGCCATCACATCCATTATGGTGTATCAATATCGAGTTATTATTTCATTACGATAGGTGGTTTTACCACAAACCTTCCATTACGGTAGGTGATATATACCACAAACCTTCTATTACGATAGGTGATTTGCACTACAAACCTTCCATTATAATGGAAGGTTTTATTTAATACAATACTAAATATGATGATATGAAGGAAATTGTAAAACGATGGAATCCATGGTGGCTATATGGTAAGGTCCCTGAAACAAAAAAACGTATTGCAAGACCTGAAACACTTGGCTGGATTACAAAGCTGCTGAACATAAAAGAGATTATCTGCATAAGCGGAGTACGCAGATGTGGAAAATCAACAATACAATTCCAGATAATTGATCACCTGATCGAGAACGGGATTGCTCCGACAAATATACTGTATTTCAATCTGGATGAACCTTTCGAAGATAAAAGTATCAGCATACTTGACAGTATTTTCGAGAACTATATCGAGATAAACAATCCATCCGGTCGTAAGTACATCTTTTTGGACGAGATCCAGAACATAGAAAACTGGGAAAAATGGCTAAAAAAATATTATGATCTATATGACATTGATATTAAATTCGTTATAACTGGTTCAAACAGTACGATGCTTTCTGACAAGATGTCAACATTGTTAACAGGCAGGGTTATCTCAAAGACTGTCTATCCTTTATCGTTCAATGAATATCTGGGATTTATGGAATTTGAGCTTAAAGATACTGATGTGCAAAGAAGTGAAGTTGTTCACCATTTCTTGAACTACCTGAACAATGGGGGGTTTCCCGAAGTTGTCCTGGAGACTGATGTTGATATAAATCACATGCGGCTAAATGAATATTTTGACAGCATCTTACTGCGGGATATCGTAGTGGGAAAAAAAATAAGGGAAAGTTCAAAGTTAATCGAGCTGGCTAACTATGCCCTTACAAATATCTCAGCCCTGTTGAGCTACATGAAAATATCAAAAGCGATAGGGATGTCTGTAAGCAGTGTAAAGGAATATCTCCAATATTTGGAACAGGCGTATCTTATCTACCAACTTAACTTTTTTTCGTATTCCATAAAAACGTCATTAGCCATCCAGAAACCGAGAAAAATATATTGCATTGATAATGGTCTCAGGAATGCGGCATCTTTTAAGTTTTCATCTGATGAAGGTAAACTTGCAGAGAACAGCGCTTTCATCGAACTCAAAAGAAGAAATCTGGATGTATATTACTGGAAAGGTCGCAGAGAAGTGGATTTTGTTGTAAAGAATAAGGACAATACCCTGATGGGAGTTAATGTTACTTACAGTGATGTTATAGATGAAAGAGAGATTAAAGCATTGCTTGAATTTAAAGAGAACTTTCAGGGTAGAGTTTCAGAATTAATCCTGCTTACAAGGAATGTTGATAAATCCGAAGACGGGATAACGTATATTCCTATCTGGAAATGGTTGCTTGGGTCCGGCGAGTAGATGCAGGATATGTGCGATGTAAATCCGGTGTATATTCTTACCGGGAATCATGGCTATACCAACGGTTCTTATTTGTAGAAAAATAAAACGTGGGGCTGGTGAGATTTGAACTCACGATCGACGGGTCTCTCCGAACCCTTGAAGAATTCAAGGAGAACACCAAATCAGTGCTCCAACGGCTCCTCACTGACCGGCCCCGTCGGGCTGGTCTCAGTAGACCCGTTGCTCATCATTTTATCCGCTGGAGCCCGTCGCCATTCCTGACTAGGCCACAGCCCCTTGTTGTATTAACGTATGTATTTATGTGTGTAACATATTTTCGACGTATGCTGCGAAAGCACCATACGTCCCAGACCTGCTACTGGCCTGAGTAGATGAGGGCAACGCTGTAACCAGTCCACGTATGGAGCCCGCATGGCTTCATACGTGTGCGGCCCGCTACTGGCCTGAGTAGGGCCACAGCCCCGTATGTGTATTTTATTAACACTATCTACCTTACAGGTTCGGCAAATACCACAGTACCGGAAATACGTTTGACCTTTGCCTTAACGATCTCCTTTTTGGATGCCCCTGCAACATATACGATGTACTTATCCACCTTTGCCACACCATCGCCCTTGGAACCCACGCTCTCGATCTTGAACTCATATTCTTCGCCTTCTTCAAGAGCATCCCTTTTAGCTTCGACCCTTACCCTTCTTTTCCGGACAGGCCTGTGAGCCCCGCATGCATCACACTGAAGCATCAGGACACGTTCGGATTTGACCAACTTGGTGTCGGGGCGCCCGCATTCCGAGCATTTAACATACTCTTCAACATAAGCATTAATTTGTTCGGCAATGGCATCTGCCATGAACTTACCCTGGAATACAGCATGCTGTCCGTCGATCTTACCTGCCGTTCCCAGTTCCCTTGTAAGGGCTTTCATCAAGTGGTCAGGGTCCCTGTTCAGGACATCAGCTATCTGGCCAAAGTTCTCAAGTACGGTAGCTTTACCTTCTGAGAATATCCTGGGTTCGGGAATTACGAACCGCTCATCAGTGGTTACGATATCAGGTAGTTTCTCATATGCCCTGTCCAGATAAGTTTCATATTCTCCCATATTACCACTTCCGATTTTGCTTTTTACCAAATAACGAATCAGTTGATAAGTTTTTGTCCTTCATCCACCACGATACTTACAGGTGTGGAAAGTTTATGGCCGCAGCGTCTTAGAGCATCCTTGGCTATCGGAAAACCTTCTTTGTCTACAGAAATGGTAAAGACCTTCTGTCCCGCCCTTACCCTGGCGGCAATTCCTGTTGCCTTTCCGAATGCCTGGCGCATACCCTGGCTGACCCTGTCAGCCCCGGCACCGGTTGCCTGTTTGTTTTCCCTTATTACCTGATACGGGTGTACTCTGAGCTTCACATGGAAGTTCTGCGTACCCAGGTTCTTAACAAGCAGCCTGTTGGCTGTGATCCTGCCCGCTTCCAGTGCAGAATCCCTTATTTTGCATGCCTCCTTTGCCACCAGTGAAACTTTGATTGGGAAATCACCTTTTACATTCCCCATATCGTAATGTACGACCTTACTACCAGGCACTCCGCCCATGTATTTCCTGCGGGTGTATGCTCTCCTGCTATTATAATTCCTGAACGTCTTAGCTGGTCTATTTCCCATTGATGATTATCCTCCAATTGAAATTGTAAATTACATAAAATTATAGTAATATATGATACCGGTTATCGGTTCTTTCCTTAACCACCTTACAACTTATAAGCTTTTGGTGCATGCAATTTGGAAAATATTGTTTTCGCAATTACCTTGCTTATTCCCGGCACATTTTCCAGTTCATCCTTACCTGCATTTTTTATCCCGTCCAGCGAACCGAAATGCCTGAGCAGTATCTCCTTTCTTTTTTTTCCTATTCCCGGTATCGTATCCAGGACAGATGTCCTCAACCGTGATGTCCTGCGCCGCCGGTGGTGTGAGATAGCAAACCTGTGGGATTCATCCCTGATAGTTTTCAGCATCTTCAGGGCTGGCGAGGTTTCGGGTAGTATCAGCGGGGCATCGGTATCGGGAATGTAGATATGTTCGAACTGCTTTGCCAGCCCGATAACAGGCACATGAATACCAGTTTGCTCCATAGCACTTAAGGCCGCACCAAGCTGTGTCACCCCGCCATCCACGACAATAAGACCTGGTACTGTATCCTCACCACTACCGATACGTTTTAAGCGTCTGGATACCACTTCCTCCATCATGGCCGGGTCGTTTATCCCCTTTACTGTCCTTATATTGAAATGGCGGTACCGCCTCAGGTCCGGTCTTCCATTCGTGAATACCACCATACTACCCACGGCATCGGTGCCACCAGTGTTTGAGATATCAAATGCTTCCACACGCTCTGGCAGACTATCCAGGCCCAGTATATCCTGCAGTTCTACCAGTGCACCATACCCTGATTTCTCCTTTTTCTCATCATTTAGCAGTACCATTTTCAAATGTGACCGTGCGTTTCTAAAAGCCATATCCACAAGCTCCTTTTTACGTCCCCTGGATGGAACAATAATATCCACTTTACCAGCTACGCCCCGCAGCCATTCCAGAATAGCAGGGTCATCTGGCATGGTGTCCAGCAGTACCTCTCCCGGAACAGGTGCATCGCTGTAATATTGTTTTAAAAACGCTCCCATGATCTCACTTTCACTGGCATTCTGTGAGTTGAGTGTGAATTCAGCCCGGCCCACCAGGCTGCCGTTCCTGATGTAGAGCACCTGTGCACTGGCATTGTCGCCCGAAATAGCAATGGAGATGGCATCCCAGTCATCGAATCCCCCTGTTACCTGCTGCCGCCTTGAAAGCAGTTCGATGGCTTGCAACTGGTCCCTCAATGTCGCAGCAGCCTCGAAGTTCTGTTTCGATATATGTTCCTGCATTCGTTTATTTAACATCAGTACCAGTTTGTCATTCTTACCTTCCAGGAACTGGATAGTCTCCTCCACAGCCAAGCGGTATTGTTCTTTATCTATCTTCCCGTTACATGGGGCACTGCACAACCCCATCTGGAAATTGAGACACGGTCTGCCTCTGGGGACGATTCTTTTCTTGCACTGGCGTATCCTGAACAACTGGGATATGATCTTCAGGCTTTCACGTACCGAACCGGCATTTGTATAAGGACCGAAATACCTGGCCCCATCCCTTAGCCTCCTGCGTGTGATAAAAATGCGTGGAAAATCTTCATTGACCGTGATCTTGATAAAAGGGTACTGTTTGTCGTCCTTCATGTCAATATTATACCTTGGCCTGTGCTCCTTGATCAGGTTGGATTCCAGGATAAGGGCATCGATCTCGCTGGGAGTCACCAGATATTCTATATCTGCAATGTTTTTTACAAGTGCCCGGGTCTTAGGGTCCATGTCAGTACTCTGGAAATACTGGGACACCCTTTTTTTAACGGAGGATGCCTTGCCCACATAAATGATATGATCGTCCCTGTTCTTGAACAAATATACTCCCGGACCGTCGGGCAGGAATTCCGGTTTCTTCATTACAGTTGACCTTATGAATGCAAGACCAATAAAATATCGGGTTCGTTCCCTGACATTTTACTGCTCTTCAATCTCTTTCAACCAGTCAGGAATATCTTTTTTCTCCTCAAGGTACGAAAGCTCCAACTGGCAGAAATGTTCTCCAGTATCGTACTTACAGGAATGGATATCGCACCGGATATGTTTACCAGTAGCAATATTTGCAATACCCTCAATCTCCCCCCGCATGAACGCACAGGGTTTAACATCCAGATTTTTCAAACCAGCACAGTCAACCGGTTCGGAAATTTTTATCAGGAACCCGTCCTGGAATTTTTCAACGGACTCTATATTTGCCAGGAGTTGCTGTTTGTAATATTTAGGAAGTGCTTCTGTAAGTAACTCCTCACCGTCAACCTGATAGAAGCTTTTCAATATCTCCACGAGTCGATTGCTGAACCTGACTCCGGCCTTGCGGTAGGTCTCAGAGAATATTTCAGGGTTCTGTTCCAGGTTATTCAATATTCTTAGTTGGTAGCCAATAATATGACTATTATGAATATTGATTCCTACTATTGGTTCTGGCGGAGTTTCGGCTTTTAATGATTCCAATATATTTTCAGATAATGCTTTTTCCACTTCGTTTAGTTCCTCATCTGAAATTTTCAAAGAAAGATATTCATCCAGTTTATCTATGAAACTTATATCACGTATGTTATTGATCTCATAATTGCAGGCAGGTTCTCCGTTGGTACCACACGTTGATTCATATGTTCCCATAGACTGATCAAATAGTGCACTGAAGATACCTGCCAAAAGGCCGGAAAAATAGAAACATGTCTTTGAACCCACATCAGGAAGATCCAAACATTCATCACAGTTTTTCACTTCATACGTAATTTGTCTGGAATCAGGATCAATGGATTGGAATGTTCCGTATCCTTTACCTATTTTCCGGAACAATGGCCCGTAAATATTCTGGTTCAATATATGAAGTATTTTCAAGCCCTGCTTTGGATCTTTTCGGTTGAAGTTCCTGAACAGCCTGGATTCCAATCCCTTTTTATCGTGATGCTCCTGAACATTTTCCTTTGTATAGTTTAAAGCGGACTGGTATTCAATCCGGGCTATGTTTGGATTGTAGAATAGAACATAATCCAGACGCTTCTGTATTTCGATTGTTTTGACATAATCTCCCAGGGTGGGCCGAATAACAGGCAGATCATTATCAATCAAGTAGAACATCTTTTGCCATAGGATATTTATTGCAGACTTCAACCTGAAACTCATAGTATCAATTAGAGTGTCAATATTTAAAATAGTTTCTTAATTTTGTTTAGTATTTTTTATAGCTGATGGATATGAACCGATAATCTTCACCCAATCAACTATTTTTTCGATATTATTCAGTGCCACACTAATATTTTTATCAGACCTGTGTCCTTCCATATCTATGTAAAATAAATAATCACCCAACCCCATCTTTGAAGGTCTGGATTCGATTTTAGTCAGATTGATGTTGCCACTGGCAAATTCACCGAGCAGATCGTACAGTGCACCTGATCTGTCATGGCCCAGGTGAATGATGATGGATGTTTTATCATGCCCGGTAGCTTCGGGAATATTATTCCCTAAAACTACGAACCTGGTATAGTTCTCTTTATAGTCCTGGATATTATCTGCCAGTATATCAAGACCATATTTCTGTGCAGATTCCCTGGATGCTATGGCAGCCATCCCAGGGAATTCAGAAGTGAGTTTTGCTGCATGTGATGTGCTGCCTGTAGTCTGTATCTTAATATCCTTGAAATGTCCACGTATGAATTTACGGCACTGGGCCAGTGCCTGGGAATGGGACAGGATGACCTTTATATCTTCCATGTGCCCCTTTGACAGGAGGCAGTGCCTGATAGGGACAATAACCTCGCCGATAATGCAGATATTATACTCTTTAAGTGCATCCATAGTAATCCCGATAGATCCTTCCAGTGAATTTTCAATAGGGGCTACACCACAGTCAACCTCCCTGGTAAGCACAGATTCAATAACATCTTCAAGATCATCGAAGAACTTGAACCGGGCTTTCACATTAAGCTGTCTGGCAGCTTTTTCAGAATACGTTCCTTCCGGACCCAGCAAACCGATAATCATAACCTTTACAAGCGAGTGAATTATCATATAGTTTTTGTAGATATAGACAAAATATAAGTGGGATGCTGTGGCACCGTCGATATTTGGATTTTCGGCATACTTCATTCCGGAGTGCACAAGGTACGGAGAAGATGTGGTAGCTATACTTTTTGAGACAGGGATCAACACACAAAAATAAAAAGATATACATGCAATACATGTAATATGCAACATCTACCAATTCATATTCAGATTGAACAGTATCGAGTGACTACATAATGAAACTTGAAAATACATTGATGATGATACCTGGGCCGGTACCCATAGCACCCAGGGTACAAAGAGCCATGGGCAGACCCATGTTCGGTCACAGGGGTGAGGAATTCGGCGCCATCTATGACGAATGCCGGGAGATACTTGCCGAACTGTTCCGGACCAGTAACGAAGTATTCGTAATATCAGGTTCAGGCACTGCCAGTATGGAGGCTGCCATAGGGAACGTGATAGGGAAGGATGATACAATAATCACTATCGAGAACGGTAAATTCGGTGAGCGGTTATGTGATATCGGGGAACGCTATGGCAATGCGGTAAAATTGCAATATGACTGGGGCACGCCCATTGACCTGGGGGCCGTGGAAGCTGCCCTTGAAAACGGTGCCAAGGCCGTGGCAATGGTACATAACGAGACCAGTGCGGCCATAAAAAACCCGGTAGAAGAAGTAGCTAAACTGGCACACAAATACGGTGCCCTGTTCATTATGGATGCTATTACTACAGTTGGGGGAGATACGGTAGAGGTTGACAAATGGGGTGTGGATCTGGCATTTATGGGTTCCCAGAAATGTATTGCCGCACCACCGGGTCTGTCTGCCATTACAGTCAGTGATGCTGCATGGGATGCCATAGTGGATAAACCGCCATATTATCTTGACCTGAAAGCATACCGTAAATCAGGCTCCAATTCACCCACCCAGACACCATACACGCCGGGTGTGCCGTTAATATCTGCTATGTGCGAGGCCCTGAGGATCGTGAAGGAGGAAGGAATGCAGCAGCGCAAGCACAGGCATGCGCAGGGTGCAGCAGCCGTACGTGCAGCCGCTGGTGCGCTGGGTATTGAACTGTTCCCGAAGATCGATAAGTATCACAGTTATTCCAATACTGTCACTGCCATGAACATTCCTGAGGGTATAACTGATAAGCAACTGCGCGGCGGGATGCTGGATATGGGTATCCAGATATCTGGCGGGCAGTCACACCTGAAGGGTAAGATATTCAGGATAGGCAGTATGGGTAATTTCACTGCCACTGATATGGTCACTACCATCTCTACACTGGAACTCGTGCTGGCAAAGCACGGGCTGGTTGACAGGATTGGCACAGGCGTGGAAGCAGCAAGCAGGGAACTGGATAAGATATAAAGACAATAGCAGTTAAAGTAGCAGTTAAAATGTATCCACTTCAAATCTAAGGGTAATTTAAAAATTATTAGACAGGATTAACAGGATCTACAGGATATACCGCAACGTCAACATCCTGTAAATCCAGTCAAAATACCATGCTTTTTGAAGTGGATACATTAAAGTAGCAATTCGAGGAAAACATGGTCACGGTAGGTATTGCAGATACTACATTTGCCAGGTATGATATGGGGGGTGCAGCCATTGATGAGCTGCGCAACAATGCATCTGTGAAGATCGAGCGTTATACTGTACCCGGTATCAAGGACCTGCCCGTGGCATGTAAGAAATTGATCGAGGAACAGGGCTGCGATATTGTCATGGCGCTGGGTATGCCTGGTGCAGACCCAAAGGATAAGATATGCGCCCACGAGGCTTCCCAGGGTATCATCCAGGCACAGTTGATGACCAATACCCATGTGATCGAAGTGTTCGTGCATGAGGATGAAGCGCAGGATGACAAAACCCTTGCATGGTTGATGGAGCAGCGCTCACGGGAGCATGCCCTGAATGTTGTGAAATTACTGTTTAGCAAGCGGGACCTGGAACGTGAGGCCGGTACCGGGCAGCGCCAGGGCTATAAGGATGCAGGTCAGGTGGGCCTGTAGTACATATTTAAATTTATAGTATAATGTTAATAAGAAATATAATTGGAAATAACCGGAGATTATTATCATGAGCGATATTAAACTGGGATTTGTGGTAGCAGAGTTCAACAGGGACCTTACCTACCAGATGGAGCTGCTGGGCAGGGAGCATGCAAAGTTTTTGGGGGCTACAGTGGAGCAGACCATTATGGTGCCGGGTGTATATGATATGCCGCTGGCCATAAAGAAAATGGTAACTGACCCCAACATCGATGCCGTGGTCACGATCGGCTGCGTTATCGAGGGCCAGACCAAGCACGATGAGATTGTGGTGCAGCATGCTACTCGGAAGATCACTGACCTGTCACTGGAATATGATAAACCGGTAACCCTGGGCATATCCGGACCGGGTATGAGCAGGCTGGATGCACACAAGCGGGTGGACTATGCCAAACGTGCGGTCGAGGCTGCAGTCAAGCTGGTGCAAAGATTAAAATAATATCTCATCCCAGATTGAAGCCATGGTATCGAAACGCCTGCAAAGTATTGAGGAATCGGCCACCCTCAGGATGACTAACCTGGCCAATGATCTCAAGCGCGAGGGACATGATGTTATCAGTTTCAGCCTGGGTGAACCTGATTTTGACACACCAAAGAATATCTGTGATGCTGCCGAAGTGTCGCTGCGCCGGGGCGATACACACTATTCTCCTTCTCCCGGCATTCCCGAACTGCGCCTTGCTATTGCTGAAAAACTGAATGAAGAGAACAACCTGAATATTGAACCTGCACATGTGATCGTGACACCGGGCGCCAAGCAGGCTGTGTTCGAGGCCATACTTGCCATACTGGACGAGGGCGACGAGGGCATTCTGTTCGACCCGGCCTGGGTATCCTATGACCCGTGCATCAAGATAGCAGGTGGGAAGACGGTGTTTGCACCCCTTGACCCGGAAAATGATTTTTGTCCCACAGATGTAGCCAGTTATATCACTCCAAAGACCAGACTTATTGTATTGAACAGCCCCAGCAATCCTACAGGGGGAATTTTTTCCAGGGATGCGATAAAAGAGATCGCAGACCTTGCTATCGACCACGATATCACTGTGATCTCGGATGAGATATATGAGAAGATCATCTACGATAAAGAGCATTTCAGTATAGGCAGCCTACCCGGCATGGAAGACCGCACCATCACTATCAATGGTTTTTCAAAGGCTTATGCCATGACCGGCTGGAGGCTGGGTTATCTTGCTACTTCTCATGAACTGTACACGTCCATGTCCAAGCTGCAGAGTCACAGTGTCAGCAGTGCCACTACTTTTGTCCAGTGGGCGGGTGTGGAAGCCCTGAAAGGAGACCAGTCATTTATTCCCGGGATGGTTACCGAGTTCAAGGCACGGCGGGACCTGCTGGTGGACGGGCTGAACAATATGGGTATTAAGTCTAATTATCCCAGCGGTGCGTTCTATTCCTTTGCTGACGTGAGCGAATACGGTAACGGTGATGATGTGTGCGAGCAGTTGCTCACAGAGGCCCATGTGGCTGCCACACCGGGAAGTGCTTTCGGGCCCAACAGCATGGACTTTATCAGGATATCCTATGCTACCAGCCAGGAGCGGATACGGGACGCACTGGAGCGGATCGAGCAGGTGCTGACAGGATAATTGGTACGGTATTATTATAGTAAAAAACCAAACAATTCAAACTAATCTTTGCGGACTTTGCGCTCTTTGCGGTGACCAAAATCATACACCGCAAAGGACACTCACCTCCTACGGAGTTGAGTGCCTGCTACGCCTGTAGGGCGTGCAGGTCGCCAAGAGCGCAAAGTGTTCAGAATATATGTCTAAAATGTTATGTTCTTGATGCCTTCCACCATTTGAAAATACCCAACTTATTCCCCCACCTTGCTTCGCACAAACTCTAACACACACTTCACATTTTCCTCCACAGTATTCCCGATCTCAGTCACCGAATCCTCGATCACATTTTCCTCCTTACCAATATGCATATGCCGTGGATACGTAGAAACCCGGCGGTGGTGTGGCGCCGTGTCTATCCTGATAATTTCATCTTCAAGCTGCCAGTGAAATGAGTATTTAGAATCAACAGGATACCTGATATCCATAAATGAGCCATCGATAAAAAGTAGCCTTACCTTATCGCTAAAAATGATTGGAGCCTCGCTTATTATATCTGAAAAATGCTCCTCGGCACATCTGGCAATAACAATCAGCCTGTGCATCATATTCTCTTTACCAGATCATTAAGTAATTTTTTAAGGTTTTTTATATTTTGTTCAAAGGAAAGAGCCGAAAGGTAATCCTCATATGCCGGATGTTCCCCTATCTCGCCTTGCTCGATCATTATTTCAATGTCTTCAGGACTTTTTGTATTATATTTCTTTAATATATTCTGTAAAGATTCCTTTTGCTCTGACATTTTTGATAATGTAAGAAAAGTCTCTGTTTCAACACCCTGTAAATGCGGGCTTATTGTTGATGCAGGAGATGCTTCAGATGCGATCATAATCTACCTCTTAACTAACAATTAGTAAGTTTGAGTATATAAATGATGCATATATTGGAGAGTATAAGAAAGTTTGTGACATTTTAATTTATTCTGGATAAATGAAAATAACACAATAAAAGAGTCCACAAGTATAAATCATATCATGGTTGTTTTCATTATCGTGCGAAGTAAAATCACTATTCGAAAACTCTCAGGTGGTCCGCTGTTCTATGATTACCAGTACGGTATCATTGGAGTGCACACCTTCCATCAGACAGGCAGTTAAGCAACACTATTTAAAAATTGTCAATTAATCGGGGACAACACCAATAATTCTATATTACTATAACCTTACCACAAGATACTTTATCGTTCCATATTTTAACATACTCTGACGGGTCTGCAGTAGGGAATGAATCTATCAGGCAAACATCACAATCATCGACCACACCAGCAAGCCGCCTGATATCACCGAAATAAACCTCTGCTATGGTGTCACCTCCCCTGCTTGCCCTTGCCACAAGTACCGGCTCATCCCCGATAAGTGGCATATCACCAGTAGGGATCAATCGTTCAACTTCCACATCCAGCAGCCCTCTATTAACTTCAAGGTTCAGCAGCACATTCTCAATAGCCGGGCGCCAGGCATCGTTCAATATCACTTTACTTGCACCCATCAGCACTGCCATCAGGCCCAGAGTGCCCGGACCGCACATGCCGTCCACTACCACCCTGCCAGCCAGCAGCTCCTCCAGGTCCAGCTTCCCAAGCACATTCATTTTGTGTCCGCTCTCCCGCGGGAACTCGATATGGATCCTGCTCTGGCTCTTATATATCACCAGTTCCCCCAATGCGCTCATTGCCACATCGCACCTCATGTCGCAACCTGCAAGCAGTGTATATTCATGGGGCCGGGAATCAGGATCAAGTATACCCACGCTGTGGGCCTGGTCACCCACCCTTAGCACGACCCCCCTTACCTCAGGCACCCTGTCCACAATATCCTCTGCCGTATCCGGGTGCACATTATCAGCTATAAGTACCAGGTCTCCCTGACCCAGTCTGGGCGGATACATAATTGGAAAACCACAGGAGATCAGCGGGGTCCCGACCAGTGCCAGTCCTGCTCCCTCTTCCCTGTCCCCGTGTTCCAGCATAACAGCCAGCACATGCCCCATCACCCCATCCAGGGGACGGCGCCTGCACGAGCTGCACAACAACGTATTCTCATCAACAGTATCCCCGTGCAGCAAAGCCGCCAGTGGGGCCTGCTTGTCCCACCCGGGTTCAGGCGGACATCCCGGGCAGGCCATATACATATGGTAAACAGAATCAAGCACATCTTCAGCCGACCTTATGCAGTCAGTACCACCACAGGTGGGGCAGATTATCATGGTATCAACCTTTGATTGCAGGTAATTAAACTTTATCCCCGAACTGCTGGAATCCCCTGGGCTCCACATCCGCAATGTGCCGGTTATGCTCAATAGTTATCCCGCTGGCGGTAACCTCACCTATTACTGTGAATTGAGCAACTTTTCCGGCCTTTTCCAGGCAGTCAGTATTGAGGGTGAACAATAGCTCAAAATCGCCGCCTGTGTATACACTCCATTCAAAAACTTTATCATCAACGACCTTATCTTCAATGACCTCAACGGCCTTATCATCGACGACCTTATCATTAACGACCATATCACCAACTGTAGCCATATCACGCACAGACCTGTGCACAGGTATATCACTTGCTTTGATATGGAACCCCACACCGCTGGCAGCGGCAAGGTCGTGCAAGGATAGTGCCAGCCCGTCACTGATATCCATCATGGCAGTCAGGCAGCCCGAACCTGCCAATGCCATACCTTCTGCTATCCTGGGCACTGGCATATAGAATTTTTCCAGTACTTCCGGGTCAACCCCCCTTCCCTGCTGCAATGCCTCAAGTGCGGCCCCGGCAGTGCCTAACTCACCGGTCACACAGACCAGATCACCCGGCCTGGCCCCCTTCCTCGTAGCCAGTTGTCCTGCATCCACCATTCCCAGCGCAGAACCCACTATGGTAAGTTCATCGTGGCAATCAACGTCCCCGCCAATAATTTGTGTACCATACCTGCAGGCACAATCACTCATCCCACTCACCAGTTCCTTAACAAAATCCACTTCCAATCCCGAGGGCAGTCCAAGTGCTGTCATGATACCTACCGGCCTGGCCCCCATTGCCGCAATATCACTCAGGTTTACAGCAATGCTCATCCATCCCATCTGGTACGGTGTCATGCCTAAAGGAAAATCGGCATTCCTGTGAAGCATATCAGTTGTAGCTACCAGAAGTCCGGAGTCACACATATCAATGACTGCACAATCATCATTTCCCGGCCCTACTACCGGACGACAGACCGATCCGGTTTTAGATTCAGTTTCAAGCAAACCAGTGATAAGCGAAATAATATCCCGTTCCCTGAATTTATTTATTATAGTCATAATAATATATTATTTTAGAGAATCCACTGAAATATTTATAGTAGCTTAAAAGTAGAAAGAGTATTGGGTGCAGGTATTTCTTCTTCAAATGGACTTGGGATATCAAGTCATTTTGATAGTAATATCAATGCGAACATGGCTCATGCAGTTTCATCTATAGTGTATAACCATACCCGGGACCTTTCCGAACGTCTTGATCTCAATGGGTATGATCATAACTTAACATTCACTAAAGACGGTGTTATTGCCCTTTAAGGAGATTGATAAAAATACGTTGTTCCTTGTCCTGATGAAACCTGGCACTGATATGGACCTTGCAATAACCCGGATGGATGAAGTTTCAAAAAAGATCAACTAATTGATCTGATCTTTTCTAACATCACTCCATCTGCTCTAACGCTTCAAGAATATCCTCGCCCTTGACCGTGGTTCTCTTGGCATGGATTGCCAGCCTGTTGGCCCTGGTTGCTACTTCAATGCCATATTCTTCAAGAAGTTTTGCCAGTTCTTCACTGGCAGTGGCACTGACCCTGTGTGCACCTGCTGCCCTGATCACGCGTTCAACTGCTGCTGTTGGTAAGAGTTTATCATTCATATTGTAGTTCCTCCTTAAATATAATATTAAACCATAGGTAAAATATGATTTAAACTTATGGATACGCCTATTTAAAAATTATGTTTTGATTTTCCAGACAAACTAATCTGAACACCTTAAATTCAGCTTCATATCACTGTACCGACTATAAAAGCTATTAAAGCCACGAACATAGCCATCTTTAGCAATTTTGAAGCTTTTTTTGCATTATCCCTCAGTAGAATCTCGTTAATTGAAACCAAAAAAAGTATATCTGCCACAAAGATCACAGCCATGTAAGATGCACCGAATGCATTGTTCACATTAAAGACCAGGGGCATTGGGCTTAGCACAATTCCTGTAATTCCCAGTACAGCAGCCAGGCGTGAAGCTTTCATCTTACCTATAACAATGGGGAGTGTCCTGGCTCCGGCTCTGCTGTCCCCTTCAATATCCTGTATATCCTTCACGATCTCCCTGGCCATAGTAGCCAGGACCGCCAGCAGGAACAGTATCATTATCGACTGGATGCCTGTACCGCCAAATATTTCCAGTGCACCACCGAACAGGAAGGTGGAACCTGTGAGGTATCCCACGACTATATTACCTGCCAGTGCCATGCGTTTCAGGGTACTGGCATACAGGAACAGCATTAGGGAATTGAATCCGGCCAGTAACAGGCATACAGGTCCCAGCCAGTATGACAGTACGACACCTATCCCGAAAAGGAGCAATGAAAAGTACAACGCTGTCTTCCTGTTCACCCTTCCTGATGGGATGGGGCGATTGGGGCGGTTTATCCTGTCGATCTCGTGGTCAAAATAATCATTTATTGCATTGCCTGCCCCGGTAACCAGGAACACAACAGAAAAAACAAGTACAGGCTCATATACAAGCTGCACCTGCATGGAATCAGGCAATGCCAGGAAGGCTATCAGTGTGCCTACCAGGGCCGCAATACCTGCCATGGCACAATTGGCCCACCTGATCAGTTCAACAAAGGTACGAAATGAATTGGACGGCATCAGTCGCCACGTCCGGCCTCGAGCATGCGGTCAAGCGCTTTTTTGGCCTTCACCCGCACATGCCCGGGCACAGTAACGATGTATTTGTTCTCTTCCAGTGCAGTAATGATACTTTCCAGGCCGATCATTTTCATATTCGGGCACACGGCATACTCTGATGCCGCATAGAAAATCTTATCCGGATTATCCTTTCTCAGCCTGTGCAGCATCCCCACCTCGGTACCTATGATAAATTCTTTGTACCTGGACTTTTTAACATGACCTACCATCCCACCTGTACTTAATACCGCGTCTGCAATGTCGATCACGTCGGGTTTACATTCAGGATGCACTATGATCTCGGCATTTGGATGTTCGTCTTTTAATAGCAGTACATCTCCTGAAAGTATCTGTTGATGTGTGGGGCAGTACCCGTCCCAGGGTATGATCGTCTTATCAGTGTAGCGCGCCGCATAAAGGGCAAGGTTCTTATCAGGTGTGAATATCACCACATCCTCATCCAGGCTGTTCACTATCTGGACAGCATTGGAGGATGTACAGCAGATATCTGATTCTGCCTTCACTGCTGCACTGGTATTTACATAGGTCACTACTGCAGCCCCTGGATATTCGTTTTTGATTTTTACCAGCTCTTCAGGTGTGATCATAGCAGCCATGGGACACTGGGATGATAATTCGGGCATCAGTACGGTCTTGTCCGGACTAAGGATGGCAGCACTTTCAGCCATAAAGTCTACACCGCAAAATACTATGACATCGGCATCATGTTTTGCAGCCTGCTGGCTCAATCCCAGGCTATCCCCAACGAAATCCGCAATATCCTGGATTTCCCCCCTCTGGTAATTGTGGGCCAGGATGACGGCATTACGTGATTCTTTTAGTTCAAGGATCTTTGTTATTAACTCATCTTTATTTTGTTGACTCATTGAAATTACCTGTGAATTCAATATTACCATTCAATCCCTTTTATTGAGATGGGATAAAATACTTTCCAATGGAGGTTATCGTTTGCTTGTTGTAACACTGGGGATAATAACACCCCGGAGTATCCTGGAAGTTAAGCCACTCTTTTTCCCAAGGTGCGACAGCAGTTAAGCATCTTTTACTTCAGAACTGAAAAAAATACCATGAACTTATACTCTATAACCCA
>Ga0255457_1021_pt1 | contig 39615 bp, 44 predicted proteins | sample ANMaggQBNCT02L10_FD_182650 | JGI IMG/M metagenome (GOLD analysis project Ga0255457, IMG submission 182650) | Sediment cell enrichment communities from methane seep in Santa Monica Basin, California, United Staets - ANME aggregate JGI... | ecosystem: Environmental > Aquatic > Marine > Cold seeps >...
CCAAAGGTTCGCATCCCCAGTCCCCTTGGTGACTGATTGATCCCGTTCTCCTCAGACGGGTCGTTCCAGACGAACGGATACGCATCTTCTTTAGTGATCTTTGAGAGTTTCACAGGTCCAGGGATGCCGCCGTGGACGCAGAAAGTGTGGTTCGAGATCACAGCAGCAACCGGCAGCCGGTCAAACACCCGATTGATCCGGGCATACAGGCCTTCATCATATTCCAGATCTTTAAAGAATTGTTCGAACCGGTTCGTTTCCCTGAGTTCATGGTTACCGCGCAGGAGGATGATCTTATCAGGCTCCTCGATCTTCAGTAAGAACAGCTGTTCAAGCACATCCAGTGATGCAGGACCGCGGTCAATGTAATCACCCAGGAAGATCACAGTATCACAGCCAAGGTCAGTACGTTTGAGAAGAGCAAGTCGCAGGGCATCCAGGTCGCCGTGCAGGTCCGCAACAATGAGAATTGGGGTGGTGGCGGCGGTGTGGATCACTGCAGGCTCAAAGTAGAGTATTTCGCTGATCTTAGGCAGGATGTTGAATAGTTTGCGTTTGGTTATTGGAATCCGGATCACCATTTTGAATATTTAATAAAATAAAAATATCCCAAAAATTCAGTCCATTACCACGGCAATCCCGTACCCGCAATCGGGACACTTCCTATCCTCTGTAATAACATTCCTTGCAATCTGAAAACCGCTCCGGTCTATCAGCAGCGTCCCGCACCTGGGACAGTACGTGTTCTCATACTCATGTCCAGCCACATTACCCACATACGGATACTCCATCCCCGCATCCTTTGCCATCTGCCACGCCTTCTCCAGTGTAGCCACCGGTGTAGGGCTGGCATCCTTCATTTTATACATTGGATAGAACCTTGTGAAATGTACGGGCGTCTGGGGTCCAAGGTTGTCATGCACCCATTCAATGAGATCACGAATCTCTTTTAGGTCATCGTTCTTGCCAGGTATGACCAGGTTGATCACCTCGATATGCATGCCCAGTTCCCTTGCCACCACACTTGAATCCAGCACCGGCTGCAGGTGTGCCCGGCACGTCTCCCTGTAGAACTCATCATTGAATGCCTTGATATCAACCCTGAAGGCGTCAAGGTATGGGGAAATATCGCGCAGTGCATCCTCTGTGATATAGCCGTTGGTCACATACACGGTTTTCAGCCCTGCTTTATGGGCCAGCCTGGCAGAGTCGTAAGTGAACTCGTGCCAGATAGTAGGCTCGTTATATGTCCAGGAGATGCTGGCACAATCCAAAGCCAGTGCCCGGGCAACAGATTCTTCGGGCGTAATCTCCATGATATCTGCCTGCTCAAGTTCAACCTGGGAAATGGTCCAGTTCTGGCAGTGGCTGCACCTGAAATTACAGCCGATAGTGCCCTGTGAGTAACTTAAGGTACCAGGGAGAAAATGGTACAGGGGTTTTTTCTCAATAGGGTCGACGGCCTCACTGGATACAGTATTATAAATAAGAGTGAACAGTGTACCGCCCCTGTTCTCCCGTACACCGCAAATGCCTCTTTTACCATCTGCTATTGTGCATTCATGGGCACAGACATGGCATTTGACCTTTCTTTTTTCCAGCTTTTCAAACAACGATGCTTCGTGTATCATATACATCCCTCACACATCCCCCATGCACTCTCACATAATTATATTTTAACCACAGAGGACACAGAGAGCACAGAGCTTTCATCTGATTTTACCCTCTGTGTCCTCTGTGCTATCTGTGGTTTATTAATTATCAATTATTTTATGAATGTTTGTTCCCGTCCGGGTCCGACTGAGATATATTTGAAAGGAACACCCACAAGCGACTCAAGTCTGGATAAATATTCAATTGCACCATCCGGCAGGGCATCCATACTGCGAATACCGGTAAGGTCCCCGTCCCACCCTGGCAGGTCTTCAAGAACCGGCACACACCTGGCAAGGTCTGCTGTGGATTCTGGCGGGTAATCCAGTCTTGTACCATCCAGTTCATATGCCACACATACTTTCAACGGATGCATGTCTGACAGTACATCCAGTTTGGTAAGGGCTATCTGTGTATAGCCGTTCAATGCCACTGATTTCTTTACAAGGGGCAGGTCGAACCAGCCGCAGCGTCTGGGCCTGCCAGTAGTGGTGCCGAACTCGCCGCCCGCTTCCCTGATATAATCTCCTGTCCTGTTCTTAAGTTCGGTAGGCAGCGGTCCTTCGCCCACACGGGTAATATAGGCTTTCAATATTCCCACCACCTCGTCCACCCTGGTGGGTCCCACACCCAGGTTTGCACATGCCGAACCTGCGATGCATGATGAAGACGTCACGAATTTCTGGGTACCGTGTATCACGTCAAGGTGTGCTCCCTGTGCACCTTCTGCCAGTACTTTCTTACCCTGGTCAAGGGCAGTGTTAATTTCATGCGAAACATCGGCAATGAATGGAGCGAACCTGCGCCCCAGTTCAATATATGTCCTGATCCAGGTCTCATCTTCCATTATAGATGGGTCGCCGCCCATGCTCTGTATCTGGGCAGCCTTTATCGGAGTAAGCTCTTCAAGCCGCCTGCGCAGCCGTTCTTCATCTGCCAGGTCTGACATCTGGACTTCGTCCCTGGCCACTTTGTCGATATAGGCATAGCCGATGCCCCGTTTGGTTGTACCTATCTTTACGCTCCGCGCTGACTCCCCCAGGCCGTCCAGTTCCACATGGTACGGCATGATAATGCTTGTCTTGGCATCTATTCCAAGCTTTTTTTCATCCACAACTGTGCCCTCATCGGCCAGGGTGTTAAGTTCCGTTGCAAGGGTCTGTGGGTTCATCACAGTACCGGGACCGATAAGCAGCCTGGCATCGAACAACACACCGGAAGGAGTAAGGTGGAGTTTGTATTTCTTGCCGTCAACAACAACGGTATGGCCCGCATTATCGCCCCCCTGGAAACGGACGATGAGGTCATATTCCCTGGCCATCAGGTCAACAATCTTTCCCTTTCCTTCATCACCGAACTGGGTGCCTGTAATAATCGTGAACATAGTACCACATAGAATGAGATTATTGAATAATAAGATTTTGTTGGAATTTCATATAAACCTTTATATTTCCTGGATTTATTATACTCCACCCAGGAGAGTGGAATGACTTCGACATACTTAATGACAATAATTATGCTGCCACTTCTTGCATTGATGACAGTGGTCGGCATTTATACCCTTATTCCAAGAGATGTTAAAGGACAGAAGTATAGTATATCCAGACGCAGGTTCTTGATAGGGTTCTGGCCGTTTTTTGTATCTGCGTTTCTTGTCTATATACTTGTGCAGTCCCAGTCGTCCATTGTCAATATGCTGGGTATCAAGGTGGATGCTGATTATACCGGATATCTATTAATGATAGAAGGCGACCTTGTAAGTCATTTCCAGGGTTTTGCCACGCCCGTACTGACATACCTTAACGGGTTCGTCTACCTGATGATTTTCTCATTCTTGATGATATTCACATTCGTGATATTGATATACACCCACAACCTCAAGGCACTTGAAGAGTTCACCATAGCTTTTATCATCATCTACCTGACGGCATTCCCGTTCTATATCTTTGTACCGGTTACGGTTACCGGACATGCCCTGCCTAATGTTGTACCTCTGCTATATGATTTAAGTCCGATCATCGACCAGGGTGTGAGGGTGGTGGACCCGTTTTTGGATAATGATTTTCCCAGCCTGCATGCCGCACTGTCGGTAATGGCCCTGATGGTAGTGGTGTTCAGGACGAATCTTCATCGATACAAAGTGTTCGCTGCGGTGTCCACTGCTGCTATCCTGTTTTCTACGGTGTACCTGGGCATACACTGGATCATTGACCTGGTTGCCGGGGCAGTACTGGCACTGGTTAGTTATTATTTTGCTGTTAAGTACAGGGAAGTTATTTTCAGGAAATTGAACAGGATATTGGTTGTATTGGAGGTGCGCCTGGGGATAAGGGATCTTATTTATTGCACAGGTTGCTCCAAAGAGATATCTGTGATTCCCCACATCGGTTGTGTGGAGTGCCCCTGTTGTGGGGAGAAAATGGATTATCATCCGCTAACCTTTGTATGAAATGAAGTTGTTTTTGAACGTATAGGAAAGTATATACTTTCCTGTAGGCTTAGAAAATGCGAACGGAGTGAACATTTTCTTGAATGACCAAAATGTGGGATGATTTTTTGTACTAGAAAATTATATCCTTACTCAAAACCTGTATTTCATGTAGGAGTTTGAATGAGAGAAGTAGTACTTAAAATTACGATGCCAGATAACTGGGTAAAGGATATTACTGCAAAATATCCTGTTCCAATCAAGTTTAAAGAATGTATGCCGCATGGAGACTCAGGTGGTCGCGGCCTTATTGAAATTGATAACATTTTTGGGATAACCGATGACATCATAAAAGACATCGAGGAGCATGCAGAAGTATGTCGTGTCGATATAACTTCCCTTAATGACGGTAGTGTTCTGGGTTCCGTCATCACAGACAAATGTGCTGCGTGCAGGGCTTTGACTGGTTCTGAGTGTTTCCTGACATCGGCTTTGAGTCTTGGGGATGGAAGTGTGGAATGGAAACTGATAACAGGTGGTGAAGGTTCCTTGATCCACTTGATAGATAACCTTGAAACAAATGGATGCAAGGTTGAATTAAAGAGCACTATTGATCTGAATAGAACAAATATGCTTACTAAAAGACAGGAAGAGATCATCCATGCAGCTTTTCAAAAAGGATATTACAATTGTCCAAAGAGGATTACAATCAAGAAACTTGCAGAGATCTTTGATGTTTCCCAATCCACGATGGGTGAGATCCTCCAGAGGGGAGAGAGGAAAATAATTTCAGATCATTTTAGCAGATAAGCATGGTCACTGCCCTTGAAATGATTTTTGATGGGATTGCCGGACAACCTCTGCAGGGTAGTTCGTAGATTTTCAGTTTAATTTTTGTAAACTGTCAAATAGTTTTTCCTGACAAGAAAGCACCCGTCTGGTGTTTTCTTGTTTCACCTATCAGGTAAGTGATAGTAGAACCTGTTATTTTCACATCATACCAGTTACCTAACGGTAAATCTTCTTTCACTACGATGTTATTGTAATAGATATCCCGCCCTATAGTGGAATTATCCTTACCCACCTCTGTTGTCAAAACATGTATAGTATCCCCTATCCTCTTTCTGAGTAGCTCCCTGTTTATAGTATGATGTACTTCTGTCAGTCTACGTGAGCGTTCTTTTTTCTTCCAGGATGGCAGGTCACGCAGCTGGGATGAGGGTGTGTTCGGTCGTGGTGAATACCTGGTGATATTGACCTTCTGGGGACGAATTTCCTTTAGCAGCTCCAGTGTATCAATAAAGTCCTGCTCGGTCTCTGTAGGATACCCTACAATAAAATCTGTTGAGATTACCATGCCAGGAAAATTATTCCTGAACGTATCAACGATATATTTGAAATCTTCTGAAGTATGCCTGCGGTTCATGTGTTGCAGGACTTTATCTGACCCGGACTGGATGGGAATGTGAAGGAATTTGAAAATATGCGAATCTTTAAAGGATTCAATTATATCGTCGATAATGTCAATAACCGTGAACGGGTTCATCATGCCAACCCTTATCATATAATCCCCTTCAACAGCAGTTACGGCACGTAGCAGTTCAGGCAGTTTTACACCCATATCCCTGCCGTAAGCCGATGTGTCCTGTGAAGTAAGCTGGATCTCCCTGGCACCATGTCGTACAAGTAACCTGGTCTCATCAACAATATCGGGAACAGGGCGGCTTACCAGTTTGCCCCTGGCCTGCTTTACGATACAGTAGGAGCACTGTCCTGCACATCCCTGCGAGATGCTGACAATACCTGTTACACCTTCCAGTATTGGAACATTATAGAGGGCAGGGGCAGTGATACCATTACTATCAACAATATTACTATCTACAATCTCAGTAATATCATCCAGTGAAGCAGGTGTTACTGACGGACAGTCAATACCATTCAGGATATCGGGCTGGGCTGCCGGTAGGCACCCTGCTACCACAATGTCCTTACCCAGATCAGATACCGAATTGATATACTTCAGGACCTTTTGCTGGGTGGTCTGCGTAACAGTGCATGTGTTAACTATTACCAGATCAGCCAAATCCGGATTGTCGATAAAAACATGACCTTCTGAGGCAAGCAATTGCATGATCCTGTGACTATCGGCTCTGTTAGCCGTACAGCCAAAGGTCTTTATATGGATTTTCATCCCTGGAAAGTGATTTAGGTTACGATCATATCAAGTTTACCCATCTCAATAGCATTGCGGATCTCCATTGCCAGCCGCCTACCTGTGCTCATGGGGATGCGCCAGGTGGTATTGCCATAGGGGTGCCCCACTGACATGTGGACATTTGTTCCGCCGCCCACCCTGGGAGCAACGTCATAGATGTAGAAGTTAAGGTCCTTATCCACGCAGGTCTGGAGACAGAAGGGGCCTATTATGCCTGGATCGTAGTATTTCTGGGTGGCTGATACATACTTCTCTGCCAGTTCAAAAGCTTCTTCGAGTAGCGATTCCCTAAGTGTGGCTGAGTTGTGGCCGCAGACCGTGTACTCAGGTGTTACCTGCCCGGGATCAAGCGTCATCTGTTGTGGTGCTGGAAGCCTGACATGTCCGTCGAGGCTTGTCTCGAACCGCCAGTCGATACCCAGTAGCTCGACCGGGCTTAGGTCTTCCTCGATGGGTGAGTAGAAGAAATCAAGATTAAAGACCGGGCCGATGATATAGCGCTCAATACGGGCGTTGTCTAGGGCGGACTGGGTTATGACGTTCTGTGCCAGCAGTGATTCTGATTTTTCCAGGTATTCCTCATAGGTTGCGGCACTAAAGAATCCCCGTTCAAGTTTCTTGACAGCATGGGGTAGTTTTACCATGACCAGTTCGTCTATTTCCTGTGGGTCTTCCAGCTTTTCAGGATAGGGCAGACCGGCTTTGTCCAGCAGCCAGTAGTAGTCCTGTTCCTCGCCACGCTCTTCGCTTCGCAGCAAGTTGCGGCTGCCCACAAGCGGTACCCTGAAATCATCTTCGATGGCATCTATACCGCAGTAGGATGTAAAGGAGCGGTTTGGTATGAAAAGTATGTTATTGTCGATGAGTGATTGCTGTTCTGCAGGCTGGAGAAGTTCATCAAAGCTGTCGTATACGACCCAGTCATCCACCACGCCGCGTATGACGCAGCCGTCTTCGTTACACTTGGTCCTGAAGTAATTTGTATAGGTCTGTTCACGGCCGCGTCGGCATATGGCATAGGTCTGGAAACCTTCTTCCACTGCTCCGTCAAATACATCCAGGGCTGAATGGGATGCTACGGCACCTATTTTGTAATCGGTTGGGTCGTATTCCTGGAGTACTTCGATAATCTCGTTTCTGTCGATCATGTTAGGTTGCCCTCGTAAAGAATGAATGTTGAATAATGTTATTATAAAAGGGTAGGAGATTATAAAAAGGTGATGTTTTCGTCATGTCCTGCGGCGAAAGCATAAGGATTAATAGGCAGTAAGGCTTAGTGGTTAGCACCGGAATAAGTTAAAAATTGACAGATATGCGGCCGTGGTCTAGACGGCCCGAGTTACGCCTCTGGAGGGCGTGTCCCACTCGCCTCCAGCTCGATGGGACTGAAATGTAAACAATATAATAACAATAAGCGGCCGTGGTCTAGCGGTATGACAGTGGCTTCCCAAGCCTCTAATCCGGGTTCGATTCCCGGCGGCCGCATATTTTGTTGCCATTAAGTGTTGCAGTGAATTACCGGACATCACAACTGATGTTCACATTTTCGTATTTCTTTTTATTCACCGGTTTTCTAATTTGTGTTTAGTTGAAACTTAAATTAGATATATTTCTCAGCATATTCGCCAATCACAGGCAGATGGTATTCCTCTCCTGTATATGCTTTATAGATCATTACTACCCATGTGATAAAAACAACTAGCTGTCCAATGACTGGAACAAACGAAACGATAAACCATACAAAACCTAAGATGATCGCCTGTACAGCATGGAACATTACGAACCTGCTCTTGTCAGGTTTATCCTTTTCAATCAAATAAATAATGATTCCGCTTACAAATCCCAGCAAATAGGCAAGGGCTGCCATTATATTGTCATTTTCTTTTAATTCCGTTTTTGCTACAGTTTCAGTTTCTGTCGCGGTTTCTGCAACAGTTTCGGCTTCTGTTACAGTTTCTGCAATAGTTTCGGTTTCATCCATAAAATATTCCTCCATAATGGAATTATAATGATTTACAATGAACAATATAATATTCAAATTCAAACTACTAAAACCTTTTTACGTTTAAAAAAATTCACAGACTATCACGTATTCAATCATACCAGTTATTTCACTTGCGAAATAGAAAAGCAAACCCGAAACTTTTTTAATCCAAATAACCTTTCTATATCGGGATTTAAAATGAACAAGCAACCTGTACTCAATATACTAAAGGATATTTTCCAGGCCTATGGATATAATATTGATTCATCATATATTTCGGATTTAGTAGCTTCCAAAGGAGTCACAGACCACATTTACATCAAACTTGATGGTGACGTTGATTATAGCTCAATGCGCAGGTTTGCTGACTCCATAAAGAACACCGAAGGTACCGGGTTATACATCCTGAATAACAGAGCACCGGATGAAGTTGCAGGTTTTGCCTCCCAGCAAGATATTATATTATGGGACAAACTTGACCTGGAAAGCCAGATTGGTAAGGCCATCCTGGCAAACACGGAAGGTCTTCCAATGAAACTGGATCTATCCCCGCACGATAGCCAAAGGATTACAGAAAGACCTGAACCGACCCCGGTAGCAGGGTCCCGTGACAACAGCATCTTTGGGATGTTCGCCGAATCTCCTTCATCACAACCTGAACCAGCTCCCGAACCTTTTCCAGTTCCAGTTACTGCGCCTACTCCTGAACCAGTTCATGAACCTGCATTTAAATGGCCCGGCCTTGAAACACCTCCCAGGCAGACCTACCCGGAAAGTATAGGGACCGAGACATTAGGTGTGAATCAGGAAGAAGAAATGGTACGAATCCCCCTCCCCTCCCTGCCCATAAACATGGCAAAGACCAGCGCCATCAAGATAAGCCAGGCAAAGATCGGGGATATCCAGGATTTACTCTTGAAATTCATACCCAGTTACAGTTACAAATATGAATTTAATACGAAAAGGAAGTTCAGGTCAAAGATAATTGACCTTAACGGCCAGGGCGAGGGCATGGTGAATGCCATTACAGGTGAGCACACCTTCACCCATTCTCCGGATCCACAGGAATATGCTGAGATCATAACAGAGAATTACCAGATAAAAGAACCAACAATCAGTGACAAGGATGCTAAGGAAAAAGCATTGGATGCAATTATCCGGAAGCATACTAATAAGATGAAAGTGGACGAGGTCAAAGGTGATGCCATAATTTCAGAAAGCAAGACGCTCTCACCTCTGGAAAATGAGATAAATCTTGCAATAAATATAGTATATATTCCTGTATGGGAAATTCTGGGAAAGCAAAATACCATTGACATAAATGCCTATGACGGGCATATCCTTGAGACTCCTGTAGACGATGATGCGGAGTTTGTTTAGGTATTTGACAGGTATGTATCAAAACCTGATGATGTAATTATCTCATTTTCAGGTGTTATAAGTATACACTCTGTATTGTGTATATTCTCAATAAGTTCCAGACCTTTGTCGGGTCCCAGTACGAAAACGGTGGTGGCCAGTGTATCCGCTTCCATGGCCGAACCTGCTATTATTGTTGCACTTAAAAGACTTTGTGATGAGTATCCTGTCCTTGGGTCACTGATATGGGAGAGCCGGGCAGATTCATTAAAATAGCGCTCATAATTTCCGCTGGTGGCCACTGCTTTGTCTGATATCTCCATGACAACAATAGACTGGCTCTTATTCTCGGGATTTCGAAGTCCCACTTTCCAGTCAGATCCGTCCGGTCTTGTGCCGAAATACATGCCGTCGCCTCCGGCATTTACAAAACCACTTGCATATCCGTTATTTTCTAACACTTTGACTGCCTGGTCCACAGCATACCCTTTGGCTATGCCATCCGCGGTAATGGACATGCCTTCTGAATTGAAGTAAATAGTATTGTTCTCTACTGTAATGTTACTATAGTTTACAAGGGTCAGGGTTTCATTAATTTCCTGCCCTGTGGGATATTTGCCTGCGATTATTTTTGTTTTCCACAGGTCAAGTATGGGTTTTATTGTGACATCAAAGGCTCCGTCACTTATATTACCGTAGTATATTGACTGTTCGATCACATAAATGAGGTCATAGGATACATTATCCACCTGCCCCTCAGCGTTCAATATACCTATTTCGCTGTTGGAATCAAAAGTGGTCATTAATTTTTCAATGCGGTCAATTTCTTTAAATGCACTATTTATTGTGGTTTCTGCATTGGTTTTTGTGCCGACTATCTCTATAGTGACAATAGTCCCCATCAATTGCTGGCTTTCTGCGATGACATCATTGCTGCTCACATTACTTTCTGCAATGATATCATTGCTACCTCCATTATCAGTACCGACCGGAAAATGGGTATAGATCGTAAACAGGGCTACTGTCATTATTATCAGCGCAAATAAATATATGATTGTCCTTTTGTGGTGGTCGTCCATATCTATTCACACATTATTGGATGTTATATCTATGTTTTGTTATTTATGGTGCAGGTAAAAAACAATTCGATAAATTTAAATAAAGCAGTGTAAACCCATATATAGGGTTCGAAATATGGTGAAATTTCAATATATATTAACATTAAATGAACCGGTGTATGCGGAAATAGCAGCAGACAATGCTATGAAGTTAGCTGAGATGTATAATGCTGAAATTTCCATCATAAATGTGGTGGATAACAATTTGTTCAAAGAAGAAGAAATTGGGATCCAAACTGAATTGGGCCAGACACTGGTTGATGAATACAAACAGATCTGTGAAAATAATGGAATAACTATAAACAATGCTACTGTGGCAATAGGATCACCAGTATCTGAAATTATTAAGATGCAAGAGGAGATCGATGCAAGTTTAATTATTTTAGGTGCATCTAAAACCAAACTTGGGAAAATAGCTGAGAAGCTTGTAAAAGATGTTAAGTGTCATGTGCTGATAGCCCGTAAAAATACTTTTGGTGAAGAGCTATTCAGCAATATTCTTGTTCCAGTGGATAGTACAAAAGATGCAGAGTATGCTGGAAAATTTGCATCCAGCATTGCACATCGCTCTCATTCGAACCTGACGGCCTGTCACATTTTTCCACATAAGATAAAAGAGGATGAGGGGAATGAAATAACTAAACTGGTATTAGATATTGCAAAATCAAAAGGAATTCAAGCTGATTCTTTAACAGGGGAAGGAAAAACAGCCGATGAGATTCTAAACATAATTTACGATAAATCCTTTAACCTGGTGGTTTTGGGATATTCAGGTCGCGGTAAAGTTTCCAGGTTTGTACATGGAAGTGTCTCGGAAAAAGTTATTCATTCGGCAACGTGTTCTGTTTTTGTGGTTAAAAGTATAAGACCTGAAAGAGTGTATACTGTGAAACAATAATGTAGGAGTATTAAATGACAAAATTCCAATTTTTAGTTCCAGTGGACGGTTCTGATAATTCAAGAGCAGCTGCCAAACATGCTGTTGAATTAGCAGGGAAATATGGAGCAGAGATTTCAACGATGTATGTAGCTGATATTAGAAAGTACCTTCCACACGATGAAATTCTCGAAATAATTGAAAGTGCAGGTGAAGAATATGTTGGCCAGGTAAGAGAACTGGCCCTAAGCAAAGATATTACTGTAAAATCGGCAAAAGTGCTCACAGGATCCCCGGTGGATAAGATAATTATTGAAGCCAAAGAGTTAGATGCCAGTTTGATAATAATGGCTGCCAGTGGGAGGAGTCATACCAAGGCCACACCGATCGGAGTGGTTGCAAACCGTGTACTTAGAAGTTGTGATACAAATATTTTACTGGTACGGGATACTGAAACTGCAGAGCATTATAAAAAAATAATGATACTTACAGACGGATCAAAGGATGCCGAATATGCTGCCCAGTTCGGTATGAGCATAGCAAAACGATATAATTCAGAAGTATATGCATGTACTATTGTTAATACCCAGCAAAAAATAATTCAAAGGCATGTTACTACTTATGAAGATGTTGGACACGGAAAAATACTGGGCGAGACAATGGGATATTCAGAAGCTATAATTAATCGGTTACGACAGCGTTTAATGGATGATGCGGCCAAATTTGCCGAAAATGTCAGGAAGATCGCTGATGAAAAGGGTATTAAAGCTGAAATAATAGTAAAAGACGGAAAACCTGCAACTGAAATACTTAAAATTGCCAGGGATAAGCAGATCGACCTGCTTGTATTAGGCAGCACTGGAAAAGGTTCTATATCAAGAATGATGGTGGGCAGTATATCAGAAAAGGTTGCATCAACAGCAAAATGTTCAGTCCTTGTTGTCAAGAGTTCAAGGATTGAAAGGATTGTGCCTGAATAACCATTGAGTATGTGGGATTAATTAATATCAATATTCATATTTATCTGCAAATGTTCATATTCTACCTGAAATGCTCATTAAAATAGAAAAATATAAGTCACAGGGATAACTATGAAGTTCAAAAATAATGGTATTATAATAATTATTGAAGGTGAAAACGGGAACAAGCTAATATTCAGGGTGAGTACTTAATGGGGTCAATAAAAAATAATATAGGATTTATATCTTTAATTTTAACAGTCTTAATCGTGATCAGCATATTTTTATTAATTAATATAAATTCTATTTTTGAAAATATTATTAGAACAGGTTCCGGTGATTTTCTCTGGGCAAATTATTTGATAAAGTTTTACGTGATCTTCAGCGTAATTGGCCTTACAGCAAATCTCATATTGATGCATTATAAATTTATAAAAATGAAAGGATTCCATGAATGGTGATTACCTTGAATGAACACATTGAAAGATTTTCCACAAACCAGGTTATTGTTCATTTTATTTTAGCATTATCTATAATGATATTGTACATAACAGGGATTCCTCGACTTTATCCTGAGCATCTGGGATGGATATCGAATCTGATAGGCCTGTCAAAATCTTTGTTTATTCATAGACTTGCTGCAATAGCGTTAATGTCAACATCGATTTACTATCTGATATATTCAATATTGTACTGGAATATAAAAAATAAAAAATATTTTAACCAAATTATCTTTCCAAATTCAAAAGATATTTTCGATTTTATAAATGATAACCTATCAATATTAGGTCTCAAACATGTACGGATCAATTATGCTAAATACAGCTGGCTCGAAAAGGGGCTTATCTGGAGCGTCATTATTGTTGATGTTATAATTCTTGGCATTTCAGGAATTGTACTGTGGGTACCATGGCTGTTTGCACCATACTTTACAATGTCACATTTTTCTACAATCAATCTCATTCATGGCAGTTTTGCCATATTGAGCCTTTGTGTAATAATACCGCATTTCTATAAAGTTCATTTAACTCCTTTCAAATTCCCAATGGATTATTCAATGTTTACAGGAGTTATTCGAAAAGAAGTGGCACAAGAAGATTATCCATATTGGTACGAAGAAATTTCTGGTGAGAAGCATGATTGAAAGATTTGGTTATCCGTTGATATTGTTTTCGATGCTGACAATCGTACTGTATGAAACAAATATCCTGACAACTGGCATTATAATAACGCTTGGTCTAAACATTGCTATGCTATTGGTATTATTCCAGCTCATAGCATTATTATACGGTTTCACAAAATCGCTTGTAACACTCTATAAAATTGAGTGCTATCCGCTTTATTCACCAATTCGGGATGTTGCGATTACTGAACAACAAAAGTCAATGAAAAAAGAAAATGAAATGTGAACCATCACTGCTCTAATAAAACATGGAAGTTGAATTGAACTATGAGTCTGAACAACTTTAAAGTGAGCTTTAGAGAAACTTTACAGCTAATACAAAGGAAAACTATAGGTGGAGGATTAAAGTGAAAAAAATTATTACAATTCTATCTGTTATAATTCTGACAGGTATAATCATAATATCCTATGGCAATCTTAATTACAATGGGAACCAAGCTCTTGCAGCACATTCTATTTGTAATAATACATGGTCAGATGAGAAATGCATGAACTGTCATGCTAATGTTTACAGTGACGTAGTCAATTCATATCATGTACAGCAGGTCAATAGAGATGTTGTAGATGGACAATGGGATTTACTTTTCCTGAATCTTGTTGAAAAACAGGACACAACGAGACTTGTTAGAGGATGCGGTCAGTGTCATCCAAGAGGTACTCCTCCACATGATCCAACCATAGCAGCAGCTGCCGGACAATCCGAATGCAGTCGGTGTCATTCAAAAACGGACCTGGTTTTTGAAATTCACGACACTGATGAAATTGTAGGGGGAACTATCACTACAGATTGTACGATGTGTCATGTTACTACCGAAGAATCTAATTCAGCTCATATTTCTGATGCTACATGTGCCAACAAGTGCCATCATACAGATGTTGCAAAACGCTCCGTGATGTGGTGTAGTGATGATTATGCTGCATATGATGTTCATGCCAACGCGGGTATTGGATGTCTTCAATGCCATATTACATCCGATCACCAGATTGGTAAGGGGAACATTATCGATCGTTCAGATTCTATAGTAACTACTGATCAACCAGTGAAACAGTGCATTGATTGTCATATGGAAGTTACACACGGAATGATCGTGGATGCCCATCTTGAAAAGGTGGCATGTGAAGCTTGTCATATACCAAAACTTCCGGGTGGTCAACAACCAGGGGGTACTGCTATAGATTCCATTGACTGGACAAATGGTAACAAGGATACCGAATATAAAAATGTAGATTTCCAACCGGTTTTGGCATGGTTTAACGGTACTGTGAATGGAATTCCTCAACCTTCCAATAAAGATGACCCCGGAGCGGTCTTAAAACCATTTAATGTTATAACTATTACCTGGTGGGATGAGGGAATTGACTTAAATGTTGTTAAAAATCCCAATACAAGCTTAAACCGGGGCGACCCGATTACTCTTTCGCACATCAGATCTGCCGATATCAATGGCGATGGTGAAGTTAGCACTGAAGAGATAAGGGAATTTGACCTAAAATTATATGGAATTACTGGTTATCCGGACACTGTCTTAAGGCACATGGATATGTATTATTCAGTAAGTCATAATATTGTGGGAGAAGAAAGTGCGCTTGGAAAAAGTGCATTGTGGTGTGCTGACTGTCATGGCAATACATCCAGGATTGACTGGGTATCGTTGGGATATGAGGCAGATCCGGCCCAAACCGATCCCCCAACCGATTTCACTACCTACGAGATCACTGTGGAAGTAGTACCGGCAAGACCAAAACCGGTAGAAGTGGTAAATGAACCTTGGTTATTTGACCCATTTAAGGCTGGTGAGTAAAGAATTATGTACAGCAATATGTGCAACATGATTGCAAATAATAATCCTTTGTGCGGGTGATAAAATGACAAAAGAAGAGATGCAAAATAATTCAAAAACACCCAAGGAAGCTGAAGAGTACCGCCAACAGGTGGTCATCCCACTATTACAGCACAGGGGCCCTATTTGTGAACCATTGGTAGATGTGGAAGATAATCTGCTAATCGGCCAGAAGATCGGAGAGTGTGATAGCGATTACGCTGCACAGGTCCATTCAAGTATTTCAGGACATATAATTGCCATTGAAGAAAGGCCCCATCCAAGTTGTGTAAAAAAACCCAGCATAATTATCGAATCTAATGGGACCAATGGATCAATTAACTTTAAAACCTGCACGAATCCCTCAAAGGAATACATATTCGATACCTTACAAGATTCGGGAATAGTCGAACTGGACGGATACCCTGTTTTCAATACATTAACCTCTAAAAAAATAATCGACACGGTACTGGTAAATCTGACTTACCCGAGCGATGCAAATAGTAACTGCACATCTGACAATATCCCGAAAATAATTGAAGGAATGAAACTCTTGATGAAAGCATCTGATGCAGAGGGAGTATTTATTGTAAACAAGACTGATGGACAGCTTTCATCATCTATCCGCTCGAGTTTAAATGGGGATAATATTAAAATCATCAATACGAAACGAAATTACATTCCATTAATGAATAACCTTCTTGCCCATGATATGACGGGCATAAGGATATCAAATAGGGATACACCGGCAGATGCGGGAGTGATGATATCCAGTGCTTATGGAGCACTGGCAGTCAGTAAAGCAGTACTGGAAGGAATTCCTCCAATAGAGGTCAATGTCACAGTATCCGGGGCAGTGAAAAACCCCATGATCAATACAGTAAGTATTGGAACCAGTTTCAAGGATGCGATACAGTCCAGCGGCGGATATTTGGGTGAGCCGGGTAAGATCATCATGAACGGGATACTTTCAGGCACGGCCCAGGCAACCGATGAGGTTCCTGTTATTAAATCTACAACTGAAATTACAGTTCAGTCCATTGACGAAGTTGTGCGGGACAAACCCGGTCCTTGCATCCACTGCGGGCGATGTGTGGATGTGTGTCCTGTAAATATTCTGCCTGGCCGAATAGCTTCCTTTTCAGATATAGGAAGATACGACGAATGTAGTAAACTTCATGTTCATAGTTGCGTTGACTGCGGTCTATGTGATTATGTTTGCCCGTCCAGCAGACATATTCTTCAGTTGATACGCTTCGCCAGGACCGCACTTATAAGATTATTTAATATTCCTGAAGAGAAGGAGTCTCCTAACCTGAAACTGGGCTGTGAATCATGTGAAACCCCTTGCGATATAGGGACAACATCAGTTACACAAGGAGGTACAAAATGAAACTATCTGTTTCAAATCCGCCCCACATAAAGCAGGGAGTTACTGTCAAGACCATTATGTGGAGCAAAATAGCGATACTGGTGGCTGTTGGCCTGATGGCAGTATTTGTGTTCGGTTTGTCAGCCCTTGCAATGATATTGGTAAGCACCATATCTGCTGTACTCACTGAAGCAGGTATCCAGAAAATGACAAAACAGGAATTGACAATAAAAGATGGAGATGCTGTTTCAATAGGCATACTAATTGCACTGCTGCTGCCCTCCACCGTTCCATTATGGATTCCGGCAATTGGAGCATTCTTTGGTGTTGCCCTGGTAAAACATGCATTTGGCGGTCTTGGATCCACATTATTTAATCCTGCGATAGCTGCCTGGGTATTCATGAACATGTCGTGGGGAGCATTAACTAAAGTAAGTTCTGTATCGCATATCGGCTCAGCATCATATAATATACTGTTTTTGGGCAAGTATTCAGACATTATATTTGAATCTGGAGCAGGGATGCTGGCAGAAGTATCATCTTTCATTTTGGTTATTGGCGGGCTGTACCTCATATACAAGAAATATATCGACTGGCGTATCCCATCCAGTTTTGTTGTCACTACGGTTGTGATGGCTTTATTGCTTGGAGAGGACCTGTCATATGTGATAACTGGAATGCTTTTCCTTGGTGTGTTCATACTTGCCACCGAAACGGCTACATCTCCAATTACGAAAAACGGTAGATTTATTTATGGTTTATTGTGCGGCGTACTGACTATAATGTATGGATTTATTAGCAGCAATTATGTGATAGCTGTCCTGTATGCCGTATTCTTTGCCAATGCCGTTGCGCCATTTATTGAAAAGAATACATCCCCTAAGCCTGTTGATGAGGTGGCATTGTGAAAATGGATAAGGAAATGGGTGTGGTGCTGTTAAAACTGGTGGTATTGTCAGTAGTTGCCGCAGCAGTTCTTGGTGCTATCTATATTCCTACACAAGTGCAGTTAAAGATATATCAACAGGAGCAAAAAGAACTGGCCCTCGTAGATGTAATGCCTTTAGCAGACCATTTTGACCCTGTGAAATCCGGAGAGGAGATTTTATTTTACAGAGCTCTTGATGCAGATAACAATCTGGTGGGATATAGTTTTTTCCATGACCAGACCGGCTCGCAGGATATGATCACTATTGCTGGCGGCATTGATACTGAATACAAAGTGACTGGAGTAAAAATCATGTCACATGCTGAAACTCCGGGTCTGGGTGCAAAGATAACTGAATCCGCATTCACAGACCAGTTCATAGGAGTAGCCCAATCTGATTTAATGCTTTCCAAAGATGGTGGTGCAATAGATTCAATTACGGGTGCCACTGTTTCTTCCGTGGCCATTATAGACGGGATACAGGTAAAAATTTTGGAAATTAAAGCAAATAAGTGAACAATAGGCGGGATTTATTATGGCAGAAAAGACAATTTTGGGTGAATATCTTAGAGGAATAGTAAAGGATAATCCTGTGCTTGCTCTTGTATTGGGATTATGTCCTGCTCTTGCGGTCACAACATCTGTAGAGAACGCTATAGGCATGTCAGGTGCGGCTTTATTTGTCCTGTTAGGGTCGAACATTATGGTATCTGCGCTAAGAAAACAGATACCTCCAATAATCCGCATACCGATGTTTATTATAATAATATGTACTTTTGTTACTATCATCGACATGGTGATGGAAGCTTATACACCTCCGCTGTATAAGGCACTGGGAATATTCATACCCTTGATAGTGGTCAACTGTATTATTATTGGTCGTGCCGAAGCCTATGCAATCAAGAACAATGTAAAATACTCCATTGTTGATGCATTTGGGATCGGGACCGGTTTTTTAGTCGTTCTGGTGGCGATCGGAGCCATAAGGGAATTATTAGGTACAGGGGCCATTGTGTTATTTGGATTTAAATTGATCAGTATACCAATATATTCAGATACACCAGCCACATTCATGATATTACCTGCCGGGGCATTCATGACCATCGGTGTCTTGATGGCATTAGTTAATTACAACCGTATCAGAAAACTGAAAAAGGGGGCATAGTAAATGGAAGATGTCAGCTTATTTGCCATAGCAATAAATGGGATTTTTGTTAAGAACTTCCTGCTTGTCCAGTTCCTGGGACTTTGTTCGTTTTTGGGTGTGTCAAAGGAGACAAAAAGTGCAGCAGGTATGTCGGCTGCTGTGATGTTTGTTATGATAATGGCATCAATAGCTGCATTTTTAATATATACGTTTCTTCTGAAACCTTTTGGGCTTACGTTCTTAACAACTATCAGTTTTATCATTATTATTGCCTCTTTAGTGCAGCTTGTTGAGTTCATTATTCGTAAATTCAGTCCTCCCCTGTACAGGTCGCTGGGGATATTCCTGCCCCTGATAACCACCAACTGCGCCATACTTGGTGTAGTGATTCTTAATGTAAGGCTTGAATACGGCTTTATTGAGAGTGTTTTCTACGGTTTTACAGCCGGTGTAGGTTATACTATGGTCATGCTGATTATGTCCTCAATCCGTGAAAAGTGCAGTGTGCTCAGGATACCCGAAGCTGTCCAGGGTATCCCTCATGCTTTCTTTATCACCACATTGCTTTCAATGGCTTTTGTTAACTTCTTTGGAGTGATCCCAACATGACTGATGCGTTACTTATCGCCCAATCAGCAATGGTGATCGGAGGTATAGGATTACTGGTAGGTATTGTACTTATATGGGCATCAATAAAATTCGCAGTAGAGACAAATCCACTTGTGGAGGAAGTCATTGAAGTATTGCCTGGTGCCAATTGCGGTGCCTGCGGATATGCAGGGTGTGCTGATTTTGCTGAAAAGGTTGTTGAAGAAACAGCACCTATTGATGGATGTCCTGTGGGTGGTTTTGATGTTGTAAAAGAGATAGGCGGGAAGTTGGGCCAGGAAGTGAAAGAAGCAGAAAGCATATATCCATTTGTCAGGTGCAACGGTGGTGTGCACTGTACAGATAAGATTGATTATGTGGGCATCGAGGACTGCAGGGCTGTCATGATGATATCAGACGGTGAAAAAGGATGCAGCTATGGATGTGTAGGACGGGGGACCTGTGTGCGTGCATGTCCGTTTGGTGCAATTACCATTGGTGATGACCGCCTTCCACATATTAATAAGAATATGTGTAAAAGCTGCGCTATATGTGTTGATGAATGTCCCAACGACATATTGGTTATGGCAAGCGATGCTGAAAAAGTGCATGTGCTGTGCCGGTCGAATGATAAAGGAAAGCTTGTAAAATCAGTATGTGAATTCGGATGTATCGGATGCCGCATATGTGCCAAGAACTGTCCGGAAGATGCAATTACTGTAACCGGGTTTTTAGCAGAGATCGATCAGGAGAAATGTACAAACTGCGGTCTGTGTGTGGAGAATTGTCCGCAAAAAACAATTGAAATGATCTCTCCATCCGTTGAAGCCACAGCCTGATGATTACTGTGTATAAATGTAGACATCACAGTATTCATCACCATGGCTGAGTAATTTAATTGCATCTACGTCTGCTAAATCACCAAATGCGTATTCAATTGCACCTTTGAATATTTCCCTGTGCATATGACATTTATTTGGATCATTTGCATATGCGCATTCATGGACTGTGTATCTTAAAGAGTTTGACCGCAATTCCCAATTTGATTTTATCTGTTTATCAGCCGGCTCGATTGCTTTTTTGAAAGTTTGGATATCCCAGTATTTTGATCCATATTTTTGTTCATACTGAATCATAAGCATCCTGCCCAGTCCTCGTCCGAAACTCTTAATTTGTTCAATGAAATCAATATCCTGAACGGTTCTTAAAAATTTGACATATTCTGAGATTACTATTTGTACATCATCTCCATTTTTAGACAATTTATTAAATAGTTTCTGTATTTTATCTTCAATTTCAGGATGATGTCTCAAATAAATAAATGTACTTGTAATTTCCGCATCATAATTATAACCGTTACTTTCCATTATATTTATGAACACATTTTTAATATTTTCAATAGCTTTCATATTCCTGAAGCCGTGCCTGATCTTGAGATTTTCTCCTTCTACATATACCTTGTTCACCATTCGTGAGGTTTCGGAAGTAATCTTTATTGTATGGAGAAACTGGGACAGGGGCATATCTTCTAAAGGCCTGCTGGTTGCACTTTCTATAGTAAATAACGCTCTTGGTATCTTACCGGACATGAGATCTTCATAAAAGTTTTTATGAATAGAGACTAGATTATAGTTAGTAGCACTATGCTCCCAGATGAGCCGCTTCCAAAAATTAGGATAAGCTTTTAATTCCTTTTCGATATGTACCATATATCCCAGATTATCAATTAGATCCTGACGGGCCTCATCAGTTGATGATTTTAATTTGAATTCAATTTCAAGCTCGCCTAACTGGGGATGAACAGAAACAATACCCAGTTTTTTATAAATAGCTAAAAATTCACCAACCATTCTTGCCAGGTGATATATATTTTCTTTATGTGTACCTGTGAATGTCACAGTGGCATTGGTGGGATTATCGTCATTATCACAGTCAATCATAACCTCAACATGCCATCCAAAATCCCGGCACATATTATTAATAAAATCTTCAAGTTCAGGAATAGAAGTGATACTAAAAGGATCAATTATGTAGTCAAGTATCTGTTTATCAATAATTAATCCCCGTGTCTTTTTTAAAAGCCACTGGAATAAAGGCACCTGGATGATAACCTGGTCTTCCTGTATCTCCTTTAAGGTAGTTATTAATGATTTCGCATCTTCAACAGTAGGATAATATTGAAGAGCAATACTTGTCAATTCTATAGCATCCCGAATTGCAGCACTTAAATTGCCGTTGTGCTTGTCGATCAAGGACTGTATTTTTTTTACATTTTCGTCCTCAAGTGCGATGTGTTTCCTTTGTACCATAGTAAGAATCCCGTCGTAGATTGATTGAAATTAATGCATTTTTACAGAGAATGATGTTCTTTTGTTACTCATCTAATCTTATATATCTATTTGTTGAACAATGATGAACTAATTATTTATCTGAATGAACATTTAATGAAATTCATGAACAATTATGATTAATAATGATAAATAGTATGTGTTTTCCCCCCTTATAGCTTTATTGTCGTTCTTATTGTGCTAATTTGGAAAAATTGTGAAGCTTACATATTTACGATGGCCATTACAAAATGAAAATTAGATGTGAAAAACATTAATGGTCTAAGGAGGAAGAATATCATGAAATTAGTAAACAAAATCCAACTGGTAATCGATCGGTCTGAAAACTCAGATAATGCCACTTCACAAGCCATGAAGATGGCAAAGAAACTCAATGCAGAGGTTTCATCACTATATGTGATAAATACTCACATGCATCAGACCCCTAATGTTATCGAAGCCATGGTACGCACAGGAAAGAAACATCTTGAAACCCTGAAAGATCTGGCAAGTAACCTGGGAGTTAATATGCCTACATCCAAGGTTCTTGTGGGCGGTCCTACCCATGATATCCTTAAAGAGACAAATGCTAATCACTCAGATTTCCTGATCATGGGAGCTGGAGAGAATAGTCCCAAAGGTAGTGTACAGGCAAAACTGATCCGCAAAGCCAAGTCCAACCTTATGCTTGTGAGAGACAATCTGGATGACCAGGATCTGAAAAAGATACTGCTTCTCACCAATGATACTGAACTGGAAAAGGCACCTTTATTTGCAGCAAACCTGTCCAAAGAATATGGCGCAGAACTTACTGCTTGTCATGTTGTAGATGTGGAAGAGGGATTGATCAAAGAAAGAGTGGTCTATCTGCCAGAGGCTGCGGGTCGATCAGGCAATATGTCACAAAGAGGGCTTGGTGAGAATGTTACACTTTCACCAACTTTGATCCATAAGCTGAAAGATGACCTTACCAAACAAGGCTATAAAGTGACAGACACTGTGGCAGAAATTGCAAAGAACGTAGGTGTTGACACAAAGTCAGTAGTCCTGAATGGTAAGCCTGCTGAAGAAATTATCAGATTTGCCAGGGAAAATGACTTTGACCTTATAGTCATGGAACACACAAAGAGGGGCAGACTCTCACAGCTTATTTCGGGAAGTGTTCCTGAAAAGGTTGCAAGAAATGTTCCTTGCTCTGTGTTGATGGTAAACAGCGCATCATAAAATCAGGGTGTTTCACATCTCCCATTCAACAGGTGGGAGATGTGTTATTTTTTTACGTTTTTGTATTATTTTATGCAAAAATGCATCAATTAGTTAAAACTATTTTTAAATTCTAAAAGAAATTTTAAACCACAATATATTAATATGACATATGAATCTTAGGTAAAACTTGGTTAAACCTGGCATTCTTGTTAATGCCTGGATTGACGAACATATAGGATTATACTCTGCATCAAGAAAATGCTCGCTAACGCTCGCATTTACTTGGAGTACATAATCTTACAGATTATATACAACAAAAGATCAGGAAAGATACGAATGAAATTCACGAAATTCTTAGCATTATTTGTCCTGTTATTTTCATTCTGGTTATTATTGTCTACAAAATTTGAAGGATGGTTCCATTTATTTTTTGGCCTGTTAAGTACGGCACTTGTTACACTGTTCACATATGATATGGTGTTTGTAAATGAGGATAGAGGGAATAATATCAAAAAGCTATTCAGGTTCGCTTTGTATCTGCCCTGGATTTTGTACCAGATCATACTTGCAAACGTGGATGTTGCAAAAAGGGTGCTTGACCCCAAAATGCCCATCGACCCTGATATGATAACATTTAAATCTGTTCTGAAAACCGACCTTTCAAAGACAACACTTGCCAATTCCATCACATTGACCCCAGGTACTGTAACTATCGATATAGATGATGATACTTTTTTAATTCATGCTATTGCTAAGGAGCCGGCTGACGATCTGCTTGAGGGCACCATGGAAAGAAAAGTAGCACATGTGTTTATGGAGGATAAATAGATGGAAGATTTATTTCTGCTGGCAGGGTTGCTACTCATATTAACCAGTTTTCTCTCGCTATATCGTGCCATACACGGCCCAGGTATATTTAACAGGATAATTGCAGTGAATGTGATCGGCACCAAGACCATCCTGCTATTAGTACTGATCGGATTTATCTACGGCAGACCTCATTTCCTGGACATTGCACTAGTGTATGCACTATTGAATTTCATAATGACCATAGCAGCAACAAAATATTGAGGTGAACAAGATGCTCATAACTGTAATAAATGTGATTTCTGCAGTGTTTATAATTACCGGGTTATTTTTCATTGTAGTTGGCACTATAGGTTTACTAAGGCTTCCTGATTTTTATTCAAGGATGCATGCTACTGGAAAATGCGATACTCTCGGAGTAGGATTAACTATCATCGGATTAATAATATACAATGGTTTCAACTTTATCAGTGTAAAACTGCTCTTTTTAGTCGTTTTCATTTTCGTGGCCAATCCTGTAGCCACCCATGCAATTGCAAGAGCAGCATATAAAGTCGGATTACCACCATGGAGGCGGCAATAATATGATATGGTCTCTTGATATTGCCATGCTGTTCTTCCTTGTAGTTGCAGCACTGGCCGCTATTTCAGTAAAGGATCTGCTCAGTGCAGTAATAATCCTGTCATTATACAGCCTTATCATGGCCATCGTATGGGTGGAACTGCGGGCCGTAGATGTCGCTTTTACGGAAGCATCAGTGGGAGCAGGCATTACCACTGTGCTCTTCATTTTTGCTCTGGTCAGGACCACAGGGAGGTCTGAAGATTGAGGATATTACCATTGATCACCGTATTACTTGTCGGGGCTCTGCTGATATGGTCGGCACAGGACATGCCAGACATGGGTGATCCCAACGCCCCGACAAACCTGCATGTTGCGCCATATTATATTGAGCACAGTGAAGAAGAAGTAGGTGTTGAGAACATAGTATCAGCCATTCTGGCAGATTACAGGGGTTACGATACCCTTGGGGAGACCACTGTGATATTTACTGCTGGTGTATCAGTCCTGCTCTTGCTAAGGAGGCGGGAAGATTGAAAGAGGAAGACGTGATAATCAGGACGGTTATCAGGTTAATGGTGCCCTTTATCCAGATATTCGGCCTGTATGTGATATTTCACGGTGGCAGCGGTCCAGGTGGCGGATTCCAGGGCGGTGTGATCCTGGCAGCCAGCATGATCCTGTATGTCATGGCCTTTGGGGTCACTGGAGGAAGGAGAAAGCTGACAGAAAAGACCAATATGATCATGCGCTCAACAGGCGTGTTAATTTTTTCAGGGATCGGGTTACTGGCAATTCTTTTCGGAGGAAAATACCTGGATTACGGGGCAGTCCCACTGCCTTTCATCCATCATGCTGCAGAAGTCAGGGAACTCCTGATCGACGGTGGAGTTGAAGTTGGTATAGGCATCACGGTAATGGCTGTGATGGTTACTATATTCCTTGAATTCTATCCCGGAGGTACCAGTGATGATTGAAGATTTGATCCTTGCCAAATACAATTACTGGATATATGTGACCCTGATGATGATAGGGTTCTATGCCGTTATTGCCAAGAAGAACCTTGTTAAAAAAGTGATCGGATTGAATATTTTCTCCACAGCCATATTTCTTTTTTATATATCAATAGGCGATGTGATAGGCGGTACTGAGCCCATTTATATCCACGGGGAGCATGTGGTTTACGTAAATCCTATCCCTCACGTATTGATACTCACAGGAATTGTAGTCAGTGTAAGTATTACAGCAGTGGCCCTGGCCTTGATCATAAAGATATATGAGGAGTTCGGGACCATCGAAGAAGACCAGATACTGGAGTTGCAGTCATGATATTTGATAATGCTCCTGCCCTTGTGGTAATATTTCCACTCATTGCAGCCATTACTGTGCCCATTATCGGATATTATAATAAAAGACTGATACCTTATTACGTAACGCTGGTAATATTTTGTTCATTTATCTTCTCGATATCGAATCTCCGGACAGTGATGCAAACTGGCAGTATAAGTTATACCATGGGTGGTTGGGAACCCCCGTTCGGCATCGAATATGCCATTGATTACCTGAATGGTTTCGTTAGTATAGTGGTAATTTTCATAATCTTCATAGTCTCAATATATGCAAAAAAGAGTGTTGAACAAGAACTTCCCGGAAGAACCATAAATTTTTATACCGTGTTCTTGCTGCTTACTGCGGGTCTTCAGGGGCTGATAGTCACAGGTGATCTTTTTAATGTATATGTATTTCTTGAGATATCTTCCATAGCAGCCTATGCATTGGTCTCGGTGGGTAAAAGCAGGGATGCCTTAATGGCAAGCATGAATTACCTTATCATCGGGACAGTTTCAGCGTCATTTATCCTGCTGGGTATCGGCTATCTCTATATGGTGACAGGGACCTTGAACATGGCAGATCTGGCAGACCGCCTTCCCCTGGCATTTGATGAGCGGCCCAAAGTAGTGCTGGCTGCCTTTGCATTTTTCCTTGTGGGTTTCAGTATTAAAGTAGGGCTGTTCCCGCTGCACACCTGGATGCCTGATGCCTATTCCCTGGCACCTTCGGCGGTCAGTGCAATGCTGGCTTCCACCTTTACAAAAGTGGCGGCATATGTGATGATACGGGTGATGTTCACCATCTTCAAACCTGATTTTATCATTTCCACTGTCCACGCCCATACTATTCTGGCATGGCTGGCAGCCATTGCTATCATTGCAGGGTCGGTACTGGCCATTGCCCAGACAGATTTCAAAAGAATGCTGGCATATTCCAGTGTGAGCCAGATAGGATATATCATCCTGGGCGTAGCCCTGATGAACCAGATCGCAATGACCGGCGGGGTCATCCATATCATGAACCACGGTATTATGAAAGCCGCTTTGTTCATGGTGGCCGGTGCCATAATCTATAAGACCGGCATTCGTAACATCAACGATTTTAAAGGTATCGGTAAGACGATGCCGTATACATCTGCGGCATTCACCCTCGTGGCATTATCCATGATAGGAATCCCGCCCACAGTGGGATTTGTCAGTAAGTGGTATCTGGCCCTTGGTGCAATCGAGGCTGGCATGTGGGTTTTCGTTGGAGTGATAATGCTGAGCAGCTTGTTGAATATCGTATATTTCTGGCGGGTGTTTGAGAACATGTATTTCTATAGGGCAGAAGGGGGCAAGGTGGACGAAGTGCCACTTAGTATGCTTCTACCCATATTGATACTGGCGGCACTGACATTCCTGTTAGGGGTGCTGGCATTGTATCCCCTTAAGGAAATTATGGCACCAATGGTACAGATTATTTTGCCCGGGTAGGAGGTAAAAACATGGAAACAATAATTACTATAAAACCATTACTCGCGGTCCTGATCCCTTTGATCTGTGCGGTCCTGATCATATTCTCTTCCAAACATCCCAATATCAGGGACGGGTGGTCAGTTGCTGCAGGAGTCGTATTATTCCTTACCGTCCTTTCCATGCTGCCGGATATACTGGCAGGTAGAGTGATACAATTCACAGTTATAGAGATGCTTCCCAACCTGCCCATCAAGTTCAAAGTGGATGCATTCGGTGAACTGTTCGGCCTGACCTCATCGTTCTTGTGGATATTCACCACTTTTTATTCCATAGGCTATATGCGTGGATTAAAGGAACATGCCCAGACCAGGTACTTCTTCTGTTTTTCCATCGCCATCGTGGGCGCCATCGGGATTGCATTTTCAGCCAACCTGTTCACCCTGTTCCTGTTCTATGAGGTACTTACAGTTTCCACATATCCGCTGGTTATACATAACGAAACTCCGGAAGCCATGAGCGGTGGACGCAAATACCTGCTATACCTGATGACTGCAGGTATATTCCTGTTCTTCTCTGTAGCAGCGGTCTATTACTATACAGGTACAACCGATTTTGCTTTTAACGGGATTCTGGACGGGCATGGTATACCTGTTGTCATGCTAAAGATACTCTTTATCACATTCATGATCGGCTCGGCAAAGGCGGCATTTATGCCCCTGCATTCCTGGCTGCCTTCAGCAATGGTGGCACCCACACCCGTATCTGCCTTACTTCACGCAGTGGCTGTAGTAAAAGCTGGTGTGTTCACAGCAACAAGGGTGATACTTTATGTATTTGGTGTAGACCTGATGGGAGAGACGGGAATTGGTCTGATGATGGCGTATTTCGTATGCATTACCATCATTGTGGCATCCTTTTATGCAATGACGCATGATAACCTGAAAAAGAGGCTTGCCTATTCCACAGTGAGCCAGCTTTCCTATATCGTGCTTGGCGTTTCAATGCTGACACCGGACGGTATCACAGGCGGGATGCTGCATATACCATATCATGCTTTTATGAAGATCACATTGTTCATGTGTGCAGGTGCTATCATTGTGACAGCAAAGATGGAGAATATCAGTGAAATGAAGGGAATTGGCAGGAAGATGCCAATAACTATGCTGGCCTTTACCGTGGGTGCCCTGGGTATGGCTGGAGCGCCGCCTGTTGCCGGGTTTGTCAGTAAATGGTTCCTGCTGCTGGGCTCAGTTGAATTGAATCAATTACCCATCCTGATCGTGCTGCTGGCAAGTGCTTTGCTGAACGTGGCATATTTCTTCCCTGTGATATATACTGCCTTCTTTCAAAAACCAGATAAAGAGCTGACATTCGGGGAGGCAAGTCCGTTTATGCTGGTTCCACTTACACTTACTGCGATCGGGTCATTGATCCTGGGAATCTGGCCTGATGCGCCATATTTATTCCTGGAACTGGTAAATGTAGCTGTCCGGAATGTGACTACAGGAGGGATCTGATATGGGATATCTGGATGAACCAAAGAATCTGGCATTACTTAAAAAACTGTTCTATGCAAGCCTGGTTGTACTGATCCTGCTGGAACTTATTCTTATGGGAATCAGGGAAACGCACCTATCCCTTGCCCATATCGCAGAATTCCCGGCATTTCATGCAATTTTTGGATTTGTCGGGTGTGTGGTAATGGTATTTGTGGTTAAGTTCCTGGGTCATCAATGGCTGATGAAGGAGGAGGATTATTATGATTAACTGGATTCCGCCTGCAACCATATTTATCCTTGGTGCCCTGCTTATCCCCCTGTTTAAAGGCAAGGCCAGGCAGTTATTTGTACTTACAATCCCGGTGATCGGGTTAGCAAATATTCTGGCAATGGAATCCGGGACCGAATGGACATATGGTTACCTTAGATATGACCTGATCTTTGGCCAGGTAGACAAATTAAGTATGGTATTCGGATATGTTTTTGTGATAATGGCCTTTATCGGTGTACTTTATTCCCTGCATGTAAAAGAGCATGGTCATTTTATTGCCGGTTTCTTATATGTTGGAAGTGCTCTGGGCGTAGTGTTTTCCGGAGACCTGTTCTCATTGTTCATTTTCTGGGAGATCATGGCCTTTTCGTCTGTGTTTTTGATCTGGTTCCAAAAGGAAAAGGCATCCATTGATGCAGGCTTCAGGTATCTGCTGGTTCATACAGCCGGTGGTTTATGCTTGCTTGCGGGAATTGTACTAAGGGTAGTAGAAACAGGTTCACTTGAGTTCGGTCATATCGGTCTCGACGGTCTGGATACATACCTGATACTCATCGGCTTTTTACTGAATGCGGCAGTCCCGCCCCTGCATGCATGGCTGGCAGACGCATACCCGGAAGCTACCATAGTTGGGGCCGTGTTCTTATCTGCATTTACCACCAAAACTGCAGTATATGTGCTGTTGAGGGCATATTCCGGTACCGAGATATTGATGTGGCTGGGTGCCTTTATGGCAATCTTTGGCGTGTGTTATGCTGTGTTAGAAAACGATATTCGAAGGATACTGGGTTATCATATCATAAGTCAGGTGGGCTATATGGTGTGCGGTGTGGGTATTGGAACATATATGGCAATAAACGGCTCTGCCGCACATGCTTTTGCCCATATCCTCTATAAGGGCCTGCTGTTCATGTCTACGGGTGCGATTATATACTCTACAGGTTTTCGAAAACTCACTGATCTGGGTGGATTATACAAGAAAATGCCAATTACCCTGATAATGTACATGGTGGCTGGATTTGCAATATCAGGTATGCCGTTGTTCAGCGGATTTGTTAGCAAGACAATGGTCATTGCAGCAGCCGAACATGATCATCATTATATTATATTTCTCATGTTGATGCTGGCATCGATCGGTACCTTCCTGTCAGTAGGGATAAAGCTCCCCTATTTTGCTTTCTTTGGAAAGGACCGCGGCATAGAAGCAAAAGACCCACCTGTAAATATGCTGGCAGGTATGGGAATTGCAGCATTCCTGTGTATCCTGATAGGTGTTTATCCGAAGGTGCTGTATGACCTGTTACCGTATGAAGTGCATTTCCAGCCGTTCACTATACCTCATGTTGTGGGTGAACTCCAGCTTTTAATGTTTACAGCTCTTGGTTTCTTCCTGCTGCTTAAGAAATTGCATGTGGAACCTACTATTACCCTTGATATCGACTGGACATATAGAAAGGGCAGCAAGGTCTTTATGTGGTTCATCAATGAACCGCTGGCCAGGGGCTCACAGTGGACCGTGGACATCTGTCTGGTTATCATATCATTCCTGAAATGGTTTTCCAAAAACCCGGTACTTGCGGTTATGCTGTTCAAGGACAGTTTGACACTTCGATTTATTGGACATTTAGGCGGTAGAACCCGGAGGGATTCTATACGGTATTTGGAAGATGAAAAGAAACATTATCCAAGGGATCCTGTGAAGAGAAACCCGGTTGGAGATTCGTTGCTACTTGCATTGATGTTCATGGCAGTTTATGTCATGTACTATCTGTTTACTGCATGAGAACCAATCAATATGTTGTGTTTATTTATAGACTGACCACCAATAAAGATTAATTTATATTGGTATTTTCAGGTAGATTACATGGTTAAATGGGTTGTCGTACAGCTAAGTGATAGGGAATATCAGATACTTGAAAAATTAGATGATATTGAAGGAGATTCTTCACAGAAACTGAGGACACTTTTAAGAGATTATTTATTTAGTACACCCAAATTTCATAAAGATTACCATATAATCCATCTTGAAGAGAAAAAGGATTTACTATTTGAAATATTGGTATCTATATGGAAAGAATATGAATCATCGTCCTCACCCTTAGATAATTGGGATGGGGAAAAGATAGAGAGCGTACGTGATGAACTTATGGAGATCAATGCTATTCGTCCTGTAGGTCCATTCAGTTTCACTGTTACTGGTCTGTTAAAAAAACCATGGTTGTCAGCGTACTATCACGTAAATAATATTTTCGAGGATTTAGATGAATTCAGCCAGGCATGCATAGCCTCAATATATGTACTGGATTTTCTATCCAAAGGTACTTTTGAATCTGAGTTACTGAAAAACAGCACAATATTGTTGAACGAATTATTCATGTTTTCATATGCAGTGGCCAGGAAAAAGGCTCACGAAAGTCAAGAATCATTTAAACATAGAAGCAGTTTACCCTGTTCTGACGACCAGCTTACGGCCTGACTGGATGCTTTTAATATCAGTCCTGCCTGTTACGTGGATATCACCGGTGCACTCGGCAGCCCTTGCTGAAACCATGGGTCTGACAGTCATATTACCACCGGCATAAGCTAAACCACCGACCTTTGCCCTGTCCAGCAGGGTAAGATTGCCGACAACCTTGATGTTGCCCTGTATTTCGCAATCGGCACCTATTGTTGCATTTTCAGCAATAACATCACCCTTTACCTTTGAGCCTTTGCCCAGTACAAGGTTACCTTTTACCACAAGGTCTCCCCAGAAGTCGCACCTCATGCCCACCACGGCATTTTCCGGTAGGTTCACTTCATTTTCAAAAAAGGAGAATTTTTTAATTATGAATGTTTCAGATTCCGGATGTCTTTTAATGAATTTTGGATCCATGAAAATCACAAACTAAGAATATTATGTATCACTATCTTTAACTACTTTGAATAAACTTAAACTTTTGGAACTTTCAATCGATTGAAAAATGTAGAGATGGAAAACATGACACTTCAAATAGGCAGAATCATTAGGGCAAATACTATCAGTGATGCCTGGTACAGGGGGATAAATATGATCTGGAACCAGGGACATGAGGTTACGGATGAGCGGGGTAGCAAGATAAAGGAATACCTGAACCTGATGATCGTTGTCAAGGACCCTTATACTGACCGGATACCTGCCGATATATCCTGGAATGAGGAGCGGCTTGAGGAATATGCCAAGCAGTTGATTACAGGGGAGAATGTCCAGGATTTCGAGTATACCTATGGGCAGCGCCTGCGTAACTGGGACGAAAAGATTGACCAGATTGCATATGTGATCGACAAACTCAAGCACAATCCGACAACCCGCAGGGCCACCGCAGTTACCTGGGTGCCCACTGTGGATACGGTAGTGGACGAGGTGCCCTGCATGATAATTGATGATTTTAAGATAAGGGGGGGAATGGTCAACCTGACTACACTGTTCAGGAGTCATGATTTTGCGGGGGCCTATCCTGCTAACCTATACGGCCTGTCCAGACTGCTGGAGTATGTTGCCGGCGAGGTGGGCGTTAAGCCGGGCATGATCACTACTATCAGTGCCAGTGCACACATATACGAACATGACTGGGATATGATCGAGGAAATCCTTTAATGCGGGGATTTGAAAAACATTAATATGGGTTGGATGCCCCATGTGTAATTCTACTGAATATTAATGTAAGTATGATATTAATTCATTTAAGTGATGTTTATGATCAGTGCAAAATCCGATGAAGTAAAAAAGTACAAAAGAAAATGCGTTGTACTGAATGTGCTTGAAGCTAAAGCATGGCGAAATGTGGTCGTACGTGACTCTAAAACAGAAGAGAAATATTTTTTCGGGAAGGTTAAGCAGGCACCCCCCGAGATCAATGAAGGGGATGAACTTTATATCGGGTATGAGGAGCTGCCCTACGACCTGCCCGAAGGTTCAAGTAAGATAGTACTTATGAGCCTGGATGGTTTATTGCTGGATTGGGCAATGATCACACCACATTAGGGTTACAGCGCCTGTTAGATTAAGGTCGCAGTGCCTGTTATATGAGGTTTTGCTCTTTCAGGCTCAGGTACCTGCCGTCCCCGATAATGATGTGATCGTAGAGCTCGATGCCCACTATCTTGCCGGTGTCTATGAGCTTGCGTGTGATATCTATATCATTCTGGCTGGGGGCAGGGTCGCCGCTGGGATGGTTATGGGCCACGATGATGGCAGCGGCGCTTTCCTGGATTGCGGTCTTGAACACCTCGCGGGGGTGGACAATGTTGGCGTTCAGGCTGCCTACTGATACGGTCTCCTCGCGCAGGAGCTGGTTTTTAGTATCCAGGTGCAGGGCAATGAATAACTCTTTTTTCTGCTCCCGCAGTTTTGGATAGATAAACTGGTAGGCTGCTTCGGGACTGCTTATACGGGGTTTTTCCTCTTCAGTGAAGGTCTCAAGCCTGCGGGCCAGTTCGAACAGTGCGGTTATCTCGGCGGCCTTGGCGGCTCCCACGCCGTGTATTTCCTGCAATCGGGTGGGGGATGTGCGGCTGAGTTGCTGGATGTTGTATGTGGCCAGTATGCGGCTGCAAAGGTTCAGGACGTTCTCGCCTTTGGTGCCGGTGCGCAGGATAATGGCCAGCAGTTCTGAGTCCGAGAGTGCAGAAGGACCGCTTTTTAGAAGCCTCTCCCTTGGCCTGTCCTTGGGCTGGATGTCCTGGATCCTGATATGGTATTCAGACATGTGGATTACTGTAGAAATTTCTGGGTATATAAGGGGTGCGATTTTTACTTGGTACAATGAATTGAACCGACCTTGCCGACACGATAGACGGTTGGGTGACAAAAACCGACCTTCGTCTCAATCAATAGCCTGGCTCCCACCTTTTCCTGTTACCATGCCAGCTGCACTTACACCCTCAAGTACATCCTGCGCATTGTCATGTTCGCAGGTTAGGGGGAGCCTCAATAGCTGGTTGATCAGGCGTAGGTAGCCAGATTTCCGGTTGTTCCTGAACACTTGACGAAAATCGGTGTTAATGGAAATAGTATATCGGATTGGAATAATGATAAGAACTCATATTATTATCACCTATCTTAACGAATTTTGCAGGAGAATTATATCTATCATAAAACCAGTAAATGCATAGGAGTCTATTGATAAATTTTTGTGCAAGATCACGTAGATTTATTAAAATGGAGGCAATAATCGAATAAAACAATGGTGCTGTAGTGTTTTTTTCAACTCCTGCAAGACCCATAAAGGCAGTCCAACGAAACATGATAGGATTTATTTAAGTTTTCAAGAGGTATACGATAATGAAGATAATTAATACAAGAACAGCGCCCGCATCTCCAAACCCACATGGTGTTCATGCATCAATGATCCATGATACTGAGCATGTGCAGGCGGTACATATCACATTACAGCCAAAAGAAGAGTTAAAACTCCACGCAACTCCGGTTGACGTCTTTTTTTATATACTCGAAGGACGTGGTATCGTTGAGATCGGAGGCGAGCGAGAAGAGGTTACAGCAGATAGATTCATAGAGAGCCCGGCGCGAATTCCACACCGTCTGCTTAATGAAAGCGATTCAATATTTCGGTTTTTGGTTGTGAAAACACCAAGACCAAAGGATAAGACGCGCTTGCTGTAAAATGAATGAAACGAACAGCAAAAAGATCATAGCTAATAAACAAAAGGTGAAATAAATAAATGAAGATCAGAAAAAAAACCATTCCACACAAGATCCTGGGATCTGCCGGGGTCTTGGTTGGTCTATTATTCTGTCTGCTGATCGCATCAACAGTATCAACTGCTGCTGCTGCGGGGATGCATAACACTATTCAGGAATATGATGGTGCTGGAACATGTATAGTGTGTCATCAGCAAGCTGGTGAGGATTTTGTTACTTCGATCCATAACACATGGCTTGGTACAGCTGAATATATTGATGGAAAAAATGGCACCCAGACAGGTAAACTAGTAGGTGTGAACGATTTCTGTATAGGTGTGAAATCAAATGAAGCCTTATGTGGTAATTGCCATGCCGGGTATGGCTTACTTGAAAATGATTTTTCAATTGAACAGATAGATTGTTTGATCTGCCATGCGCCGGATTACAAGAAGACAGCATCAGGTCCTGATCCGTCTATCAATGCAACCGAAGCTGCAAGGAATGTCGGACTGCCAACCCGGGAGATGTGTCTGCGTTGTCATGCAACAGCAGGCGGTGGAGATAATAACAAACGAGGTGATCTTGAGCTTGCAATGGGTGCGCTTAATATCTCAAAAGACCTTGATGTCCATATGAGCGCTGGCATGACATGCCAGGACTGTCATACCTTTATTGACCATCATGTATCAGGAAGAGGCATGGACCTGCGGGTCGATGATACTGATGTTCTGGTCTCGTGTGATAATGAAGGATGTCATGGTCCTATGCCGCATGCAAATGGCTCAACATATAACCAGCATACAGACAGGATCTACTGTACTACATGCCACATCACAGCATACGGCAAGGTGCACACCGTTGAAATGTCACGTGACTGGGAACACCGAACCCCAAATGAGGATAATGCATTGAACACAAAGATGTATACCCCCACCTACGTGCGTGAGAGCAATCCTGCACCGATCCAGGTCTGGTGGAACAGGAGGTCTGAGATAATGGATCTCGCTGATCCGGTTGTGTTTGACTCTGATGGATTTTTGGTTATGGCAAAGCCATCTGGTGGAATCAATGATCCGGCATCAAAGATTTACGCAAGCCGGCTACATTTGGGCAGACAGCCATGGGATGGCACGCATCTATTACCATTCGTGACAATGACTGTACTTATGCAAGATAATATGACCCAGGCACTCTTTGAGTCAACAGGGAAGATATACGACCCGATCCAGTACGTGGATACAATCCGGTATATGGGAATCTTCCATGGGGTTTCGCCCAAGGATGAGGCGCTTATATGCGATGACTGCCACGAGGATCACAAGATCGACTTTGAGGCACTGGGATACGAGGTCGAGAAGGACGCATCCGGAAACCTGATAAAAGCAACAAAGCCTGGTGACAGTCTGAATCTTGCCGATCTATCATCAGACGATACTCAAAAAGAGGACGGTACGTCCGACACTACGACCGACACTACGACCGACAGTACGACCAACACTACGACCCAAAGTACATCTACACCCGGATTCGGGATTGTATATGCACTATGTGGGTTTTTGGCTATTGTATGTCTGCAATTGAGACGTAAATAAACGAATAGATCGTAAATTTTGACAGGATTTACAGGATGTACAGGATTGGATCGTATCCAGTCAATCCTGTTTATCCTGTCCGAAATTTCCATTTTCTTGATGTGTCAATAGCTGTGTAAAAATCCCCAATTGTGGCGATCTAAAATTCCCCACACAATAATAACAGCCTGGCCAATTACCTGTGCCGATGACCGTAACAGGGGCAACGCACCCTCCAGCGCATCCGGCGCATCGTCATGTTCGCTGGTCAGCGGGAACCTAAATAGATGGTTGACCAGACACAGTATGCACCCCCACATTTATCTCTGAACATGATATTATTATATTAGATAAAAAGCATTATAATCCAAATATCATAACACGGAGGATACCCCTAATTGACCAGACCACCCAGACTTGTAGCATGGGAACTGACCAGGGCCTGCAACCTGGCATGCAGGCACTGCCGGGCCGATGCCATCCCAGAACCCAGTCCAGATGAACTCACAACAAAAGAATCAAAGGATTTCATAGACCAGTTAGCAGAATACGGTAAACCCATCCTCATCATGACAGGCGGGGAACCACTGCTGCGGGATGACTTCTATGAGATTGCCCAGTACGGGACCGATAAAGGTTTAAGAGTAGTACTTGCCACCAACGGCACTTTTATGACGCCTGAAATCGCCAGTCGCTTAAAGGACGTCGGTATTCAGCGGATAAGTGTCAGTATCGATGGTTCTGATGCAAAAACACATGATGATTTCAGGTGCGAGCAGGGCTCATTCGACGCAGCCCTTGTCGGTATCCAGCATATAAAGGACGCAGGTATAGGCTTCCAGATAAACACAACCATAACAAAGAGGAACATAGAACAAATACCCCTTATCCTCGACCTTACGATAGAACTGGATGCCGAAGCCCTGCACATCTTCATGCTGGTCCCGACAGGCAGGGGCAAGGAAATAGAGGAAGATGAAATACCGCCCGAGGAGTACGAGCGGGTATTGAACTGGTTCTACGACCAGCGGGAGAAGGTGCCCCTGCAGTTGAAAGCCACTTGTGCACCCCACTATTTCAGGATAATGCGCCAGCGGGCAAAGGAAGAAGGTATTAAAATAACAATGGAGACCCACGGCTTCGAGGCCATGACCAAAGGATGCCTGGGCGGCAGCGGGTTTTGTTTTGTGTCCCATATCGGCGAGGTGTTTCCCTGCGGATTCCTGCCCGCACTGGCAGGGGATATCCGTAAGCAGAGTTTCAAGGACGTGTGGGAGCAGTCAAAGGTGTTCAACGATATCAGGGATGTCAACAAACTGAAAGGCAAGTGCGGCATATGTGAGTACAGGAGGGTGTGCAGCGGATGTCGTGCCCGGGCATATGCGGCCACAGGCGATTATATGGCTGAAGAGCCTTACTGTGTATACGTGCCTGCCGGGGGCAAGGCTGTATGATAGAGCTAGATGACCTGGATAAGGCTATCCTGAACAATATCCAGGTGGATTTCCCCTTGGTGAAAAGTCCGTTCGCTGAACTGGCCTCAAAACTGGGTTCCAGCGAAGAGGAGATAATACAGAGGATCGAGCGTCTTACAGGTGAGGGTGCCATACGCAGGATTGGCCCCATCCTGAATATTAAGAAGGCAGGGGGCGAGAGCACCCTGGCCGCTGTGAAGGTACCAGAAGAGCGCATAGATGAGGTGGCCCAGATCATCAACGGGTATGATGAGGTTTCGCACAACTACCTGCGTCCTGCCGAGTATAATATCTGGTTCACTGTGTCCGCACCCGATAAGCAGAGGCTTGGAGAGATACTGGACGAAGTACGGGAGCAAACAGGGTGTCCACTGATAGACCTGCCCACTCTGAGGTTGTTCAAGATAGGCGTTAAGTTTGATGTAAAGTAAAAGATCAAAGTGTTATCTTTCGGTTGACAAAAGGAATAAAACATGTCCTGATGGCATGAAGTACTATTCTGGTTAAGAAATGGGGGGACTGGGATTTGCCATCAAAGGAATTGTCCTTGCTTAATAACTATACCCCGCAGCTATGCTGCGGTTGGGTGTCCCGTCTCAACTTTTGATTGGCCTGGTGTCACAACCAGGATGATAAATAACTTTTAATATCTTTCAATACACATTATATAAGAAAGGTCAGGCCAATTGCAGGAAGGGGTACTGGCCAGATTGGGGGTAATGTTCATGAGATCATATTCAGAAAAGGAAATGAAGGATCTGAGGTGTACCTTTGAGAAAACAGTGCTTAGCTGGTCCCATGTCACTCAAAAGAAGACCTTTGGCTGCCCCAGTTACCAGGCATATGGAAAGACCTTTGCCATTCTCGTGACAAAAGGCGTACTGATCACTAAAATAGACCAGGCTGTTAAGGATACTCTGCCTGACCAGCACCAGGATGGTGCAATACATACCGCTAAGAGAAATATAGAACACTGGGTCAGGGTCCCTATCAATGATGAGGCCGGGATGGAGAAAATAATGCCAATTGTCAAGAAAAGTAGTGAGATAGTACTGCAGGAAGAATGAGATCGATGACGTGCTGTACGAGACTGATACTGGTAGTTGCCAGTGCTTATCGAATATAGTTGCAATCAATATGCTGCCTGTAATAGGACTGGTCATTGCTATTTGTAGATGTAGAGAATTATATTGAATATTATAATTTCACAATGATTTATAAGTACTTATTAAATAGCAACGAAAGCTATATAAATGGAAAAACTATTTATTCACAATATGGAAAAAAACAAACTTCGTCAGGTAATCATTGACCAGCAAAGTCTGTTCAACAAAAAGGAAGACCTGATTGACAGGGACATTGATCTGGAATACTACATCAAAGGCAATGAGATCATTGTCATTTCAGGAATAAGAAGGTGTGGAAAAAGTTCCCTTTTGAAATTAATATCAGAAAAAGTTGAAGGTACCAAAGTTTTCATCAATTTTGATGATATCAGGTTGGTGGACTTTAATCTGGATAATTTCCCGGAAATACAGGATATTGTATTCGAATTATTTGGAGAAAATGAAAACAGAACATACTTTTTAGATGAAGTTCAAAACATTATCTACTGGGAAAAATGGGTGAACAATCTATATTCCCAGGAAATTAAAGTATTTGTTACCGGATCAAACTCAAATCTCTTAAGTTCAGAAATTTCTACATATCTTACCGGAAGAAATAAAGTAATTAAATTATTCCCCTTTTCTTTCAGGGAATATCTCAGACTTAAAGAGATTGAATACCTTAAACCAAAACACTTAACAAGTTCCC
>Ga0255457_1022_pt1 | contig 39241 bp, 43 predicted proteins | sample ANMaggQBNCT02L10_FD_182650 | JGI IMG/M metagenome (GOLD analysis project Ga0255457, IMG submission 182650) | Sediment cell enrichment communities from methane seep in Santa Monica Basin, California, United Staets - ANME aggregate JGI... | ecosystem: Environmental > Aquatic > Marine > Cold seeps >...
GTGAAATAAATGGCAGTTTTATTCAATGTAACAGAGATTGTATTTGTGCTTCCTTCAACCACATCAATAATAGTTGTCCAGTCATCATATCCGTTGAAAGTCAATTTTATGGCATGAGTGCCTGGTAATACATCATTAATGATAACTGGGGTTACACCCTTATACTGATCATCCAGGAGAATACGTGCACCAGACGGCGTAGTTGATATTGAGATGTCCCCACCCAGGGCGCTGACAGGAATACTACTTATGCTTATAGCTACTAGTGCTGTAAGCAGTAATAATGACATTCTAAAACTTTTATTCATATTTTCCCTCTTTTATCCTCTTATAATATTTTTCAATAATCTCTTTCCATTTCTCATGCCTGAATAGTATATGAACCTGTCCATGCGTGATCGGTTAAGTAGTCAAAAACGCTTACTGCTTCTGTTTTCTAAATATATCAATTGCCTCAGTACTAGTTAAGAGTTATTTGCAATAATTTAAATATATTTACCTGGATATTTCATTCATTCAGAAGGGATCTGAATGTCGAAAAAGAGAAATCAATCAAAAAATCCAAAAGTAATAGAAAAATAGCTCAATACCATTTTTTCTGTAGAATTCCTTGCAAAAACCGCTAAAGAAACTGATTTAATCATACAAAATCGAATAATAAATTCTTTAGTGATGTTTTGGACACTAATTGACATAGCAATTGTGGATGCGGCTGAAGTATAAGAATCAATGGCAAAAGTGCAGTGAAAGTATTGCCCCCATCACTTCTCTCCCCCAACCCCCTTGCAATCTCCACACCCAGCCCCGCAGCATCTACAGCCCTGTACGCCAGCAGCCGGACCATAGGCTCCTTGCCCACCGTATCCAGGCATCAAACCATCGTACACCCTTCCTAAAATACCACATGCCCATAAATAAAAAACCCAATCACCTCCTCATCAGGAAAATATATCATACTTCCATAACCATAAGAAAACCATAATTCCCATTAAACAACGGAGACAATCCCATGAACAGCACAAAACCTGGCAAGGTATATCTCGTAGGCAGCGGTCCCGGAGACCCCGAACTCCTGACATTAAAAGCGCGCAGGCTCATAGACGAAGCCGACGTTGTGGTATACGACCAGCTTCCAGGCGAGCAGATACTATCAAGCATACCAGAAGGGACAGAGAAGATAGATGCCGGTAAATATGCAGGCAGCCACACCCTCAAACAGGAGCAGATAAACCAGGCATTAGTAGATAAGGCCAAAGAAGGGAAAAAAGTAGTCAGATTAAAAGGCGGCGACCCCTACGTGTTCGGCCGGGGCGGTGAGGAAGCGCAGGTACTGGTAAGCCATGGCATCAAAGTGGAAGTCGTGCCAGGTATCACCTCGGCCATTGCAGCTCCTGCCTATGCAGGCATTCCGGTGACACACAGGGACCACGCCAGCATGGTCACATTCATCACAGGCCACGAAGACCCGACCAAGGAAGATTCTGCACTGGACTGGGACACACTGGCACGTTTTGGCGGAACCATAGTAATCCTCATGGGTGTCAGCATGCTGCCCAGAAACGTCAGCGAACTGCTCAAACACGGCAAGGACCCTGCAACCCCGGTAGCCCTGATAGAAAGGGGTACCCGGCCTGACCAGCGCACTACAGTGGGGACGCTGGATAATATTGTCAAACTGGCTAAGGAGAGAGGCGTAAAAGCCCCGGCCATTACTATAATAGGCGGCGTGGTCACCCTGCATGATGAACTGGGTGAGATCAAGTAGAAATCAAACAGGTTTGATGATAACATGGGCAGTACTAACACTAACAATAAACCCGGGCCTACAGTTGCCATAATGCGGCCTGCTCGCTACGAACAGGATTCAGTGCAGATATGCAGGCAGGCCGGATTTGAGGTAATATCCGCCCCCATGATAGAGATACTTGGTAAAAAGGATAAGCACTTTGACGGTTTTGTCTCAAGAGTGCTAACGGGAAAGTCTGATATTGTGATATTTACCAGTGCCAACGGCATAGACCACACGCTGGATAAGGTGCCGGACCAGGAAGTTTTCATTAATGCCTTGAACCGCCTGACCACCATTGCCATAGGTCCCAAGACAAAAGAAGCAGCAGAGGAGCAGGGAATAGAGATATCATTCATGCCTGAATCGTACAGCTCAACAGGACTGGTGGAAGCCATCAGGCATGAAGGAAAGGGAAAAGTGGTGGATATAGCCAGGAGTTCACACGGTGCGCCTGTACTGGTGGATGGACTAAAGGCAGCCGGTGCTGAAGTTTTCGAGACCCAGGTGTATGAGATTGCCAGGCCCGCGAAGGACAGTGCACAGGAAGAACTTTTGCAGGCAATTTTGGACCAAACAGTTGATGCAGTGGTGTTCACCAGCTCAATGATGGTTCGAAATTTCCTTGACCTGGCATCGCAGATTGGGGTAAGGGATGCGGTCCTCCAGGTTTTGAACAGTGAAGGCATGGTGGTGGCAGCTATCGGACATCCGACTGCCAATACATTGAATATGAATAAAATCCAGGTTACAATCGTTTCAAGTGAATATACCTTTAAAGCATTGATACATGAAGTAAAAAAGGAATTTGGTATTGATCATGACTGAACTTATTGTAGACAATAAAGCCATAGCATTCATAAAAGCTGAACTGGAAAGGGCAAATTCACCGGCAGCACGTCTGTTTGTAACAGGCGGGGGCTGCTGCCAGCATCTTGATATTGCGGCAGTAGAGAAAGAAGTCGCCAGGGATATCAAGCATGTCAAGAATGGTGTCACCTTCCATGTGGAAAAATACCTTGATGATAACACGTTTTCCCTGGAGATAACTTTTGATGAACAGCGGGAGATTTTGTCTGCAACTATTAATTACAAGAGTGTGTAAATAACAAGATGGAGTATATAGATGATAGGCATTTCAAAACTTTATTGCGGGACTGTTGAGCCTTCTGATGCACTTAGATACGGTCGGGATTCCAGTAAACTTCCTTCCCATCTGCTGCAGTTCTCAAAGGATAAGAAACCAGTAGTGGTCTGGAACATGGGCAGGCGCTGCAACCTGAAGTGTATACACTGCTATGCCCAATCCAGGGATATCGAGTATGCGGATGAACTGACAACCCAACAGGGCAAGGAACTCATTGATGACCTGGCCCAATTCGGCTCGCCTGTTATATTATTCTCAGGCGGCGAACCCACAATGCGAAAAGACCTCCCAGAACTTGCCATGCATGCAAGGGATAAGGGAATGCGCGCTGTGATCTCCACCAACGGCACCCTTATTGATGAGAAGATGGCAAAGGTCCTGAAGGATATCGGCCTGTCGTATGTGGGAGTATCACTGGACGGTATGAGGGAGACCAATGATAAGTTCAGGGGTGTGCCCGGTGCTTTTGATGCTGCACTGCAGGGTATGCGCAACTGCAAGAAAGAGGGTATCAAGGTGGGTCTGCGGTTTACTATCAATAAGAAGAACGCACAGGATATACCTGCGATTTTCGACCTGCTTGAAAAAGAGGGCATACCCAGGGTCTGCTTCTACCACCTGGTCTACGCGGGCAGGGGTTCGAAACTGGTGGAAGAAGACCTGTCCCATGAAGAGAGCCGTCGAGTGGTGGACCTTATCATGGACAAGACAAAGGAGATGCATGACAAAGGTTTCCCAATGGAAGTGCTTACTGTTGACAACCACTGTGACGGGCCTTATGTTTATTTCCGCCTTCTGGAAGAGGACCCCGAACGTGCTGCCGAGGTGTATGAACTGCTAATGATGAACCAGGGCAACTCCACTGGAATCGGTATCGGGTGTGTGTCATGGGACGGTTCGGTCCATGCTGACCAGTTCTGGAGGCATTATTCTTTTGGTAATGTGAAGGAGAGACCTTTTAGCGAAATATGGATGGATACCAGTGACGAGCTTATGGCTGGTCTCAAGGACCGCAAAGCCCTGATAAAAGCCAATGCGAACAGATGTGCAAAATGTAAATGGCTGGAAATCTGCAATGCTAACTTCAGGGTCAGGGCAGAGGCTATCTATGATAATGTATGGGCTGATGACCCTGCATGTTACCTGACCAAGGAAGAGATCGGGTACGATGAGGTAAGGGAAGAGTAATTTACAATGACCACGCCTGGGCTAAACCTGGTTTTTACGGGCCTCTGCCACTACATTGGCAATGCGGGCAGCAAATGCTCCGGCCACGAATCCTGCATCGATATTGACCACGCTCAGCACTGAACATGATTGTAGCATAGTATGCAGTGCGGCTGTTCCGCTGCCGCCGGCACCGTATCCCGATGATACCGGTAATCCAATTACTGGTACATCCACGATGCCGGATACTATGGTAGGAAGTGTGCCCTCCCTGCCGGCTGCCACTAGAATTGCATCAATGCCTTTCTCTATTATATCCCCAAGTGGTGGGAACAACCTGTGGATACCTGCAGCCCCTACATCGTAGATGGTATGCACAGTCACACCCATCTCCTGTGCAATGATCCTTGCTTCTTCGGCAACTGGTACGTCCACAGTGCCTGCTGTGATTATGCCAATAGCACCACCGGTCTTATCGACCTGGAAACCGTCAGCCCTGAGAATGGCAATCCTGGCATACTTGTTCCATTCTACTGTGTGTTTTTGTTCAAGCACTGTAAGCTGTTCGTCCGAGACCCTGGTGAGTATGGCCCTGCCTTCATGTTTGAGATGTTCTGTGGCAATATTGGCCAGGTCATCCGGGTTCTTTCCTTCTGAAAAGATGGCTTCAGGTATGCCTGTACGTTTCATCCGGTAGGGGTCGATATTGGATATTTCGCTCAATATGTGGATGTTACCGAGCCTGATCTGTTTGCTGGCTTCTTCCACTTCGATGTCCCCTTTTTTTAATTTTTCAAGTAGATGGTTTAAATCCATAAAATATTTCAATCCTTTCTCCGGATATTAATTGATTTCCATATCAATAACATGCGTATGCTCATTAAACCTGTTATGTAATAATTAATAGGCCATTAAGGGTATTATATATGCTTGTATGAATATATTTCCATTATTCTAGGAAAATTCTTTTGGTATACAGGGAGATGCGGTCCTGAGAAATACATTGGAATTAAAATGACAGTAGAAATAATAGTTGACAATACTTGCACAGGTTGTGGACGCTGCAAGAAGGTATGTCCTAAAGGTCCGATAATATGGGACATTAGAATCAGGAAAGATGGTAATCCAAAATATTTTGCAGCGAACCCGGATTCATGTCTCTTCTGCAAGTTTTGTGTGGGTGTATGTCCTGTAATGGCGATTACCGTGCAAAATAGAGGTACATCCGTATCCACTTCAAAAAGCATGGTATTTTGACCGGATTTACAGGATGTTGACGTTGCGGTATATCCTGTCGATATTGTTAATCCTGTCTAATAATTTTTAAATTACCCTTAGATTTGAAGTGGATACGTACATCCTGTTGATGTATCACATAGAACCAAATTATCAAAGAGGATGGGGGCTGGAATCAGTTCAATTTTAACCGCAGAGTGCGCAGAGATACGCAGAGAAAAGCAAAAACGCTCTGCGAAACTCTGCGTCCTTTGCGGTTTTAAGCATTACATAAATTATATATTTTAATAGCCATGACCGCTCCCGGCAGCAACAAACAACACCCGAGGCCGCCGCCCGCATCGCAAAGCACCCGCGCGCCGTCTGTCGCGGTGGGTAAGCAGAGGGGGAGCGGGTAATTGAAGACGCATTTCACTTAACATTTTGCAGGTATGTGAAGCCCCAAGCATAAGCGAACCGCATACCTGCTGTTAAGTGACCCAGTTAGGGGCAAGCCCCGAAGAGGCACAGAGTCAAGCAGAACAATGTTATCATATACTTTAACTTAATCTCCACTACCTTTATGGTGGATTATCTCCCAAATCACATTTTTGTTTTGAACACAATCTCTGACTTGTCTTTCCCTGGTTGACATGTTTGCTGTTTTCCCCGTTTTTACTTCAACGAAAACTATATTCTTAACTTTGCCTTCACTCAACCCGTCAAAAATAACAAGATCCACTGGGGTTCCTAAAAATCTTACATTTTTTGGATTATATTTAAAATCTGGGAAAAAAGGTATTAAATGCTCCGTCACTTTGCCGGTTACAACTGCTTCGCTCCTCTTAATGGCATCTTCTCGAATCCTTTTCTCTTCTTGCTGCATCCAATCTCGAAATAATAACTCTGCTTTCTCTTTCGCTTGCGTTTCTAATTCTGTGGATCTCCACCTTTCAAAGAGTTCACGTCCACGGTTTTCACTTTCACCTTTTAGCTCTGCGTATTTCCAAAACAAATAAATTAAGACTATCACCAACAATATTATAAAAATCCACTCAATTATAGCATCACCTCATCCTTTCTGTATTAATCCATCTGCAATCAATTCCGCCTGTTTAAGCACAGTTTCTGTTGCAAGTGCTTGCATAATAGGCGGATAACCATATTGTCTTAATGTTCTTTTTACTATTACTCTTAATTTTGCTCTGACAACAGAACTTCTTCAAAGGAGCTTCTTTCTGGCGTTTCGCTATCGGGTGCAATATCAGGAGCGTAAATGTACTGATTTAACAGCCATAGCCACAGCCAGCAGCACCAAACAATACCCGAGGCCACTGCCCGCATCGCAGAACACCCGCGCGCCGTTTGTCGCAGTGTTTGGCTGGGGCGGGCGCGCTGCTTTTCGATCACAGTGGGGGAGAGGAGGGGGGCAGGGCAAGTGTAGAGACCTATCCGTCATTTGGGAGTTTAGTAAAAAAAATACCAGTGGCACTCTCCCGTATTGGATGAACTGGAACTAGAACTCTACCTGGCAATATATTTTCCATACAACTCTCCCATCCCAAATAAACCACCCCTTTTGGCGTAACATCCCCCTGTACCCTTTTCCATAGCGATAACCTTTAAATATCGATAACACGATTATCTCAATAGCCCTATGACAACAATATCGGAAATCCTCAATATAGAAATGCTTAACCTCTCAATGGAAAAGCTCGGGCTGTTCTTTATCATCATATTGCTGACCTACATAGTCAGATTCCTTTTCCTGCATATCATTGAGAAGAAAATAGTACTCCTCACACAAAAGACCAGTACCGAATTTGATGACCTGGTAGTCCAGGCCTCAAAAGCCCCATTAGGTTACCTGATATTGCTGCACGGCTTCTACTTTGCCATAATCTCCTTACAGCTCCCTGAAACGATAGGAGTCGTAAATATTACAGGCATTGTCCAGAAAGTATATGTGCTGATCCTGTCATTCATCCTTTTGTATTACTTATTCAAGCTCATTGACGTGGTAGGCCACTTCATCTACAAGGCCACAGAAAAGACCGCTAGTAAACTGGACGACCAGCTCGCACCCCTTATCGTAAAAAGCCTGCGTGTATTTGTGATCACCCTGGGCATACTATTCATCCTGAACAACTTCGGGTATAACATCGCTTCCCTGCTGGCAGGCTTAGGTATAGGCGGCCTGGCCTTTGCCCTGGCTGCCCAGGATACTGTGAGCAACCTGTTCGGCTCCTTCACCATCTTCGCTGACAAACCCTTCCACATAGGCGACTGGATAAGAATCGGGGACTTTGAGGGTACAGTGGAAGAAGTAGGTTTCAGGTCCACCCGCGTCAGGCGGTTCGACCAGGCCCAGGTTACAGTTCCCAACAGCCAGTTCATCAAGAACGGGGTTGTCAATTACTCTGCCATGAAAAAGCGCAGGATAAAGTTCAACCTGGGGGTAACTTATGGTACTACTGCCAGCCAGATGACCGAAGTGGTCGAGGGCATCAAGCAGATCATCAAAGAAGACCACAGGTTCGACCATAACTTCTATATGGTGCATTTCACTGACTTTGGTGACTTTTCCCTGAACATCTTCATCTACTGTTTCACCAAGACCACGGTGTGGGACGAGTACCTTACTGTCAGGGAGGAATTCCACCTGAATATCATGCAGATGCTGGAAGAGATGGGCGTGGAGATAGCCTTCCCCACACAGACGGTGATTGTTGAAAAGGAAATGTAACAATTTTACGTAATATTCAACAATATACAACGAATCTGGAAATTGTTGTCATTTCATTACACAGGTTATTATCATGCGCAAAGTCATCAATAACATACCCGGATACGAATACCTCCCCCACCCTGCTGATTTCAGGTTCAAGGCATACGGTACCACCCTGGAAGAAGTATTTGAGCAGGCAGCCCATGCAATGTTCCATGTTATTATTGATACCGCTGCACTGAATCCCGAACACTCAGTGGACATTAAACTGGAATCAAGGGGGCTTGAGAACCTGCTATACGACTACCTGTCAGAACTGCTGTACCTGTTCGAGGTTGAGGAAATCGTGTTCGGCCAGTTCCGGGTGGATTCCATTGAAAAGACCGACGGCAGTTATATCCTGCACGGACAGGCTTCTGGCGAGAACATAAACCTGGAGCGTCACAGTTTTGAAACCGAGGTAAAGGCCATCACCTACCACCAGTTGGAAATCACAAAAGAGAAGGGTGGGTACAGTGCACACGTTATAGTTGATACGTGAATATATACAGTATATACAGTAAGGTTCAGACCGACCGTCAGGGTAATATCATACAACAGAGGATTATCTAATATGACACAGCAGCAGGCAAAGGAACTGGTACGAAAGGTGAATGAGAACATCTTTGAGATCCCTACTGACTTCCAGGAAGGCATGAGGGTCCCTGGCCGTATATTCGTGTCAGATAAACTCATGAATGACCTTGAAGTGAACACGTTGCGCCAGACAGCCAACGTGGCAATGCTCCCTGGTATCCAGAAGTATTCAATGGCCATGCCCGATGCCCACTTTGGCTACGGCTTCCCAATCGGCGGTGTAGCCGCCTTCGATGCACATGAGGGGATCATCTCTCCAGGCGGTGTGGGGTTTGATATCAATTGCGGGGTGCGTATCATCAGGACCGACATGGAGGCAGGTGAGGTCAGGCCGCGCATTAGTGATTTGATGGACGAGCTGTTCAAGGCAGTCCCCTCGGGTGTGGGCTCGAAGAGCAGGCTGAGGGTGTCCGGCAGCGAACTGGACGATGCCTTCAACTACGGCGCACGGTGGGCGGTAGAGAGCGGTTACGGAGTAGAGGCCGATATCGAACACTGCGAGGACGGCGGGTTCATGGATGCGGCTGATCCCATGAAAGTAGGAGAAAAGGCCCGCAAGCGGGGCAAGCCCCAGTTCGGTACACTGGGCAGCGGTAACCATTTTCTTGAGGTACAGGAAGTGGATAAGATATACGACCCTGAAATTGCAAAAGCATACGGGATCAGGGAGGGGACGATCACTATCATGATCCACTGCGGCTCACGGGGTGCAGGCCACCAGATATGTACTGATTACTTACGGGTCATGGAGCAGGCATCCAGGAAATACGGCATCGATCTGCCTGACAAACAGCTGGCATGTGCGCCTGCCGACAGCAGGGAAGGACAGGACTATTTCAAGGCCATGGCTGCCGGTGCCAACTATGCATGGGCCAACCGCCAGGTCATTACCCACTGGGTCAGGGAGACCTTTGAGAGGTTCTTTGGCAGGGATGCTGACGAACTGGGCATGGACCTGGTGTACGACGTGGCCCACAATGTGGCAAAACTGGAAGAGCATGAGATCGACGGTGAGAATAAGTCGGTCTATGTGCACCGAAAAGGGGCCACAAGGGCCTTTCCTGCCGGGCACATGGACGTTCCCCCAGCATATAGGTCAGTAGGCCAGCCCGTGCTCATCCCAGGCAGTATGGGCACGTCGTCATACATTCTGCACGGTGGTGAGCGGGCAATGGAACTGACCTTCGGGTCTGCCTGTCATGGAGCGGGCAGGGTCATGGGCAGGGGTGAAGCAAAGCGGAAATTCAGGGGCGAGGTGCTTGAGAAACAGCTGGCAGAAAAGGGTATCACGGTTAAAGCCACACACCCGTCCATGCTGGCAGAGGAAGCACCGGAAGTATACAAATCCAGTAGCGAAGTGGTCAACGTAGTGCATGAATTGAATATTGCCCGCAAGGTGGTCAGGGTTAAACCCATCGGGGTAGCAAAAGGGTAAATGTTATACCAAATCCTATTGTAGTCAAGATCATAATATCTTTGATATATATCCTGAATACTTTGCGCTCTTTACGTCCTTTGCGGTGTATGATTTTGGTCACCGCAAAGAGCGCAAAGTCCGCAAAGATAGTTTGAATTGTTTGGTTCCTGACTATAATAAAATTGAGCTTGAGAAATCCACAAATAAAATGGAAAGCTTCCTGATGATAAATAAAACTGGTTCAAGAAAATGTACCATTCCACTGTCTTTAGTCCTATTCCTTTTTGCCATTGCATTTTCAGGTTGTCTGGACAATAATACTGATTGTTTAGCACCACCGGCTGACCTGCAGCCCGATGGTGATGCTTCTGATACACTGCCTCCTGCCAGGAACAGCACTGAAATGGAATCGATCATCCCTGATGAACTGCCAGGTACATGGGAGCATTCAAATAACTATAGCAAAGATGGGATGGTTACCATGGTCTTCAAAAAACCAGGTAATCACAGGGCGACTATCATAGTTGTTGATGAAAGAACTGAACAGATGGCAGGAGATGCCGTCACCCCTTGCAATTTTTCAGATAAACAGGGCGGTATTACCTGGGAATTATCAGAGACTAAATTCAACCAGGCACCAGCCATGAAAGGGACATATATGGTTGATGATACCCTGATGGGTGAATTGATAGCCTATCCTCACGGCCGACATCTTGTGGTTTCATATATCATTGGTGAAAATGACAAGGTCGTTGACATGTCAAAATTGATGGAAGCACTCCGGTTCTCTTAGTGATGAAAATGATATCAGGGCCAGGAATATATCGGTACGGGCTGTCAGTATTTTTTATTATTTTGGTATCATTTTCCATACCCTTAACTGGAGCCCAGACCATTATCGAGGTGGGGGAGACCAACCCGCCGCAAAATATTATTCTGCTGATCGTTGATGGTATGGGGTCTGCCTATGTTACTCCGGGAAGTACCCCGCTGGCACTCAATGGTGATCCGGTAGATTCCGCTGATGTGCCTTTTTTTAAGAATATGATGAGTGACGGGATACTGCTGCCCCAGATCATCGTCCCGACTCCAAGTACCGGACCTGCCCATTCTGTTATCATCACCGGTTTTTCCGGGGCAGAACAGGGAATGGTGGAATATAATGATGCTACTATCTATGATGTGCTCAAAGACGAAGGCTTCCTTTGTATTGCCATCATGCACAATGGTGATTTTTCCGAAATGCGTAATGAACAGGATATTGTCCTCCACAGCCCATCCAATTCAATATCAACTCCATCTCTTCAGGTGCAGGTAAATGATACGGGTGTGCCTGTGGATATTATCAGGGAATTTGAATTTTGGGAACAGGAACTGCCTGGATATTTAGAAGGGGCCGATGGGCTGGATAGCTATATTGCATATTCAAACTGGGAACTGGATGCTTCGAGGGATATTGTTACACATATGGCCAGGCAGCATCCTGATATGAAGTATATCCTTACTATTAATGTGGGGGTGGTGGACAGCGCCGGGCACTATAATGGTGTGGATGGGTATATTAGCTCTATTGAGGGTGTGGATAGCAAGCTGGAACCTCTGTACAGTGCTGCCCGGGATAGTAATACTGCATTTGTCATCACTGCCGACCATGGTATGGCTTTCAAGACTCCGGAATCGTCCAGGGGTGGACATGCGTCAGATGATTACTATTCAAGTGAAGCTGTTACTGTACCGCTATTGATCATCTCTCCCAATGTGGTTTTCGGTATTGATCAGGGTGTGTATAACCAGGAGGATCTGGCACCGACCTTGCTTTCTATCCTGGATATACCTGCTCAACTGAGTTATTCTGACGGGGAGGCAATTCCGGTTAAGGATTATGCTGATCTGTGGGTCAGTGTTAATACAAAATCTGATGTGGAGGTGATCCGGGGTTCTGAAATGGTGTCTGGTGGGTCAGGGGATTGTATGTATATTTTTACTGGTTTAGAACCAAAAACTAAATATACAATTAGAGTAATAAATAAAGAGGATACACTGGAACAGTCGGTGCATCTGAATGTGGACCGCCTGATAAGGTTTGATATGGTGGTTTCCAATGATGATACAATAGTGCGGGATGGTAGGACATTGGGCAGATATGTTGCTTCGGTCCTGATATTTATTGTTATTATTGGGGGATTGCTGTTGATCAACAGGATTAGGGATTAGGACCTGAAAGAGAATTTGTGTGAGAATATGAATGACATTTAAGAGTATTAACAATGACAGTGGAATGTCGGAAGTAATGGGAGTTATCCTGATTACGGCGATAGTAGTGGTGGCTTCAGGCATTGTTTATACTATGGTCACGGGCTACGAGCTGGAGCAACCGGTTATCGCAAATATTGATATTGAGAGTGTTAATGCATCCAACGAGGAAGTGGTGTTGGTGCACAGGGGCGGGGATTCTTTTGATGTGTCAGAGATTAGTATTATTATTAGTGTGAACGGGGAAACGCTGGAAAAGAATTTAATCGATCTGCCTGATTTTAGGCCTGCAGGTTTTGATCCTCTTGAGGGGGTGCTTCATAAATTATCTGGGGCCACAGCAAATTATAGTCATGATAACATCTGGGATCCGGGTGACACAGGGAATTTTAATATTGCCGGGACTAACAGCCCTAACAACTTCGACTCTGGCGACCTCCTCAAAGTTACCATCTACCACCGCCCCTCGGAAACGATAATTACATCACCTGAGCATCGGGTATGACATAGCATTACACTTTAAAATTACGATGAGGTAAAGGGTTGTTTCCTGTTGTAGTGAGTTGGTAAGTTTGATAGGGAATAATCCAGAAAATCGCTATACAGGCCTCGTTACATCTTGTCCGGGGTATACCCGTGACTGCGGGATGGGGGATTTATGCTCGAATATTTCAGAACCCTTAATCAGCATTAGTCTAGTTTTTATAGGCGTCAGAAAAAACAATACCAATATTTATTAGGAAAATTAAATCTTAAATAAATTCCTAAAAAAATTAGGTAAACCCAATAATGGATATCAACCCACTACTCTATCAAATCAACTGGAATAGATTCATCAGAAGACCATTATAAACTAGTTATTTTTTAGAAAATATATTCAAATTTAAATTTAGTGGGCCAAGTTTTCCAGCAATTTTTTCCCACATTGTTTCCTCAACTGATTTATCAAGTATGGTGAATAAACCATTTTCTATTTGACTGATTATTTCCTCAACTTTATTAACATCAGATTTATAATATTTTGTTTTTATCATTATGCACTCTAATTTAAAGTCTTCTTCTACTTTAGACTTTCTTTCTTTAGAAATATTTGTATAATTAGTGTAAAAAAACTTTTCGACAATATGATGTAAAGCTCTTTTAGAAGATGGATATATTCTCTGCTCGTCGATTTTCTTATTAAATCTGTCTATTTCAACTTTATACATGTAACATTCCTCATAAAGGTCATCTTAAATTCTGAGCATTTATTATAGTTATTCATCTCTTATTGCATCAGATTTAAGAGTTATCTCATCTCAAATTTAATATAATCGTACAGCAATTAATCAAATCTTATACAAACAAGATGTTAAATTATAATACGTTTGGTTTTTACTTCAATTAAACTGCGCCAATTCAATGTGAATATATTTTGCATGCCGAAAGTAATTAAAACTCGAGCATCCAACGAGATGCCCCGGACAGAGAGTAGCGACGTCCAGGGTCGTGACCAATTCAACTTCGATGATATTTACGAGTCAAAGGCTAATCAGACAAAGCCAAATTAAATAACCTTTCTGTCCCCGGAAACAGTCTTGATATACATCTGCCCGGTCTTCACATCAAATTCCACAATACGCCCGAAATCCCCACCGACATCCCGGGCAGCAACAGGAATTCCCCTTTGTTTCAGAATTTTTGTAGCAAGTTTAATATTCTTTGCTCCAATACACTCAGCATCATCCTTAGACGTCTTGAACATTCTTGAACCACCACACATCTTTGCCACCATGTTCTCCTGCTCGCACCCGTATCTTTTCATACCATTGATCATTTCATCTATAGCAGTATCCACGTATTTCCCTGGTTTGCTATTAGTAATACCAGTCAAGTTAGTTGGAAGCATAACATGTGCCATGGCTCCGACGGCCCTGGTTGGATCGTGAATAGTAAGCCCGAGGCATGACCCCAGGCCATATATGGCTAAAATATCCTCATTCCTGGAAATAACCATCTCAGCCATATTGACCCGTTTATATACCAATATTTTACCTCCCTGTGAACACCACAGATTGCAATTTTTATTTTTATTTTTTTTTAACGTATAGGAAATTATAAACACATTTCGATATCGATATAGGTAATTTTCTTAGATTCAATCAAATCTTTTGACAGGATTTACAGGATATACAGGATTGGATCGTATCCTATCAATCTTGTTTATCCTGTCTGAAATTTCCATTTTCTTGAACTCCGGTCTTTAGGCGAATTCTATCAGCTAATAATTTGAGCGACTCCTGTTCCAGCAGCATTAATATATGAATGCTGATAACATCATCTGCGATTATCAATTCAGTCTTAATGATCATAGCCTGGACTGTTTCCGGTTTTAGTCTTAATATTATATCCTGGGTAATTGCCCCCATCAAATCTATTTTGACATGTGGTATAAACGGGATGATGACAATATCCAGCATGTTCCCGATGGCACTTATATAGGAGCCGCATAAAATATTGCTCAACTCACCCAGACCGGACAGACCCTGGGGACTTGCCATATAATCTTCATCCACCTCCATTTTGAGCAAATGAGATAGATGATGTTTTGCCAGTTCAACCGGTATGAGAGTTAATAAGTAACCTTCTAATTCGTTGACAAACTCATGTTGGATACCAGCAACCACAATACCAGGATCACCTAACAAATACTGGATATCTTCCAGCGGGATAAAGAATATTTCACTCACCTTTAGATTCACTTTACATCCCAGAATATGGGATAAGGCAGTTGCGCCCATTCTCCCGCTTAAACGGCCCAGTCTATCCATAAAGGATTTTTCCTGAGACATCAATTCTATACCATTCATCAGATCGACCTTTTTGTAAAATATTATAACAATAACAGTGAATTTGTATCTAAAATCAATGCAACGCTGCCATCTTTAATTATTGTGGCACCTGCAAAACCCTGGACACGTCCCAGGGAAGCACCAAGGGATTTGATAACTACCTCCTGCTGACCCACCAGTTCATCCACGATAAGCCCTACATGTTTATCCCCGTGTTCCACTATGATAACAAAAAGGCCATTATCTAAATCCTTGTCATTGCTTTCTATTTCAAACAACTGGTTCAGTCTTGCAAGCGGAATAACCTCATCCCTTAAAATACAGGTTTCCTTTTTATCAACCATTTTTATCTGGTCTTCATTAATCCTGAAGGATTCAAGCACGTTATTGATAGGAAGAATATAGATATTATTGCCAACACGGACCAACAGGGCCTTAATGATCGCCAGTGTCAATGGCAACTTCAACCTGATACATGTCCTTTCGCCCGGAGTCGAGTAGATTTTAATATTACCGCCCAGTCTATCGATATCCCTTTTAACCACATCCATCCCTACTCCCCTGCCCGAAATGTCAGTTACAGCTTTTGCCGTGCTAAAGCCAGGCTGAAATAATATCGAGACCAGGTCATCATCATTCATTGCAGCGGCCTCATCCTCAGACATCAATCCCCTGGATATTGCAGATTTCCTGATCACTTCAGGGTCTATGCCAGCACCATCATCCGATATTTCGATATTGACGTGGTTCTTCCCACGTGCTGCCTTTAGCAGTACCGTCCCCTCTTCTGGTTTGCCTGCATCAGTCCTCTCCTCTATCGTTTCTATACCATGGTCAACACAATTCCTGAGAATATGCACTAAGGGATCGTTTATGCCATCCAACACAGTACGGTCCAGTTCAATATCACCGCCTTCGATCACAAGTCTGACCTTCTTACCACTGCTTTTTGAAAGGTCACGTATGATACGGGGATATTTGCTGAATATCTGGTCAACAGGTACCATCCGTATTTCCATTACCTCTTCCTGGAGTACCTCCACGATCCGGTTAAGGTGGGCCACTGATTCGGTAAGTTCTGGTATCTCATATTTTGAGGCCATGTGTTCCAGGCTGGTTTTACTTATTACCAATTCACCAATATGGTTCATCAGGGAGTCAAGTTGCTGTATATTGACCCTGATATTCTGGACGGTCTGTGGGGGCGATATTGATGGTTTTTTTGTTTCGCTTTTTTTTGGTATCGGGAGAGCAGTTTCCGGTTCTGGTTTTACCGTTTTTATTTCTACCGTTTTTGGTTCTACCGGTTCTTCAACAGTAAGGGGCTCTTGTGTGATATCGAATTCTTCCAGCGAATCCAGGTCAAACTCATGATTTTCTTCATCCTCACCAACTATTACCTTGACCTCAACATCTGATATCTCAAAAACGCTAAGACCCACATCCCTTATAGTATCGATTTCAGAATTGGATGCCAGTATTACATGGAACTTTCCGGGATTGGTTGCTTTTATTGCCTGTTCATCCGGATAAACTGCTATCTTATCCCCGATCTTTTCAAGGTTTCGTATCACAATCGTGGCTTTGGCTGATTTCAGTTTGCAGCTATCGTCAATTGTGACAATAATTTCATATACGGTCATTCCCGATGTCATTGCAACGGTAATTTTCTTCAATTCATCCGTACTCAGGTCCGGTTCATCGTCCTGACCCACAGCTTCCTGTTTTTTATCAACATCTTCAGCTTTATCAACAGCTTTTACTTTATCAACATCTTCTGTTTCATTTACTTTTAATATCTGTCCAAGCTTTTCAATGATCGCTGCCGGGTCCATTACTTCTTCATTGTTTGAGATGGATTCTATCATTGATTCAATTACATCAAAACTTTCAAAGAATATATCCATTATCTCCCGGTCTATGGTAATTTCTTTATTGCGGATCTTGTCAAGCAGGTTTTCCATTTCATGTGCCAGATGAGCCACATCATCATATTCCATTGTGGCTGAATTCCCCTTTATGGTATGGACAGCCCTGAATATCTCATTAAGCAGATCAATGTTCCCAGGGTCATGTTCAAGTTCCACGAACGACCTGTTCATGTTTTGGAGGTGTTCCCTCATATCACTGACATGTATATCTTTATATTTCTCCAGGTCTGAATTCATCGTCCTTTCACCAGTTCCATAATCTTATCAGCAATATCCTCAACTGCCAGAACATAGTCTATATTTCCTGATCCAATAGCGTTTCCGGGCATATCGAAAATCACACTGGTGCGTTTATCCTGGGCAATCGTAATACCTTTAACATTCTTAATTGCTTTCGCTCCAACAGTGCCGTCAGATCCCAAACCTGTAAGTATGATCCCGATAGCATTCTTTCTAAACAACCTGGCAGCAGACTTCAAGGTAACGTCAACTGAGGGTTTTGAGAAATTAACACACGCTCCATCATCCAGATCGATCTTGCCATGTTTGAATACTAAATGTTTGCCGGAAGGGGCTATGTATACATGCCCAGGTCTTAATATATCCCCTTGTTTCCCTTCCCTTACCACTAAGTTGCCCTTTTTGTCCAGCCTTTTTGCAAACGTCCCGGTAAAATCTGGCAGAATATGTTGTACGACCACAATAGGTACAGAAAAATCCTCAGGAAGTCTGCATAGAACAGCAGCCAATGCTTCCGGTCCTCCTGTAGATGCTCCTATAACTATTAAAGAATTCATGGTACAACCTGGTAACAATAAAAGGTATAAGGAAAATCATAGAAGTGCTTTGTTTATTACTTCCACCACAGTCTTTTCATCGAATGGTTTTACGATAAAATCTTTTGCACCTGCCCTTATAGATTCCATGACCAATTTCTGCTGACCCAGGGCACTGATCATTACTATACAAGCTTTTGGGTCCTTAGCCTTTATAGCTTTTACAGCTTCAATACCTATGGATTTTGGCATAACGATATCCATTGTCACAAGATCCGGTTTAAGATCAATGTACTTCATAACGGCTTCATCACCGTTTGCAGCCTCACCAACAACATGGTGACCGTTGCCTGAAAGTATGTCCTTTAGTAACGTCCGGATAAATTCGGCATCATCTACTACCAATATACCTGCCATATATTTTCCTCGTAATCAATTGTTCAATTATTGTGTATCTGGTGTTTCTAAATCTTCCTTTATGGTCTCGGTTTGTGCAAACTCAAGCTCTGTAAGTATCTTATCAAGATCAAGTAAAATGAGTATCCTATCATCGACTTTGCATATCCCTTTTAAGTATTCCTGGGTCCGGGCATGTTTTATTGACGGCATATCATCGATCTGTCCGGGCGGCACTTTCATGACCTCTAATACCGAATCTACTATGATCCCTATGGGCTCACCTTTTAAGTCGACGATTATTATTCTATTATTATCGTTAACTACAGGTTTCATTTCAAAACGTTTTCGCAGATCGATCACTGTTGTTATTTGCCCTCTCAGGTTAATAACACCTTCAATAAACTCAGGCAGTTTAGGAATGCGGGTCAGATCAACCATGCGGATAACCTCCCGTACTATGGAAATATCTACACAGTATTCTTCCCCATCCAGGAAGAAGATGACAACCTGCATATCTTTGGATTCCATTTGGCCAGACATGTACAACAACCCTTCAGGATACTTTGAACCTGCTGACAGATTCCTGTAATCTATTTGCCAGGTGGGCAAGTTCTTGAGTAGCTGAGGTGAGTTCTTCCATAGATGCAGTCTGCTGTTGGGTAGCCGCAGCCGATTCTTCGGTAGAGTTCAAATTATCTTCAACAATTGAAGCAACCTTATCCATTGCTTCCACCACATTATCAGTATTTGTTTTCTGGGAATCAACAATGGAAGTAATTCCTTTGATCCTCTCGGCTGATTCACTTACTGCCTGGGATATCTTCTCCAGTGAATGTAATGCCTTGGTAGTTATTTCAATACCTTCAGCAGCTTCGGCAGTTCCGATCTCAGTGTATTTTACTGCCTGGTTGGTATCTTCAGATATTTCTTTGATAAGCGAATCAATCTGTTCGGCAGCTTTTTTTGACTCTTCTGCCAGGTTCCTTACTTCTGATGCAACAACAGCAAAACCCCGACCCTGTTCACCCGCCCTTGCAGCCTCTATGGCAGCGTTCAATGCCAGGAGATTGGTTTGGTCGGCAATTGAAGTAATAACATCCACGATGCTGCTGATCTTGCTGGATTTGACGCCAAGCCCTTCAACTGCAGCGGCAGATTCCCCGAGCTTAGCTTTTACAACTTCAAGTTTTACAAGGGCCTCATTAGCCATATCCTTTCCACCCCTTGCCATTTCGTCTGTCTTTTCAGAAAAATCTTTAACCTCGCCTACGGTCCGGGCAATATCCTCTGTAGTTTGTGAGAGCCTGATCAATTCCCTTAACATGGATTCTACTTCATGTGCCTGGTCACTGGCACCCTTTGCGATCAACTGTGTCTTGGATGATACTTGTTCTGTAGTTGCACTGAGTTCCTCACTGGAAGCAGCCAGTTCCTGTGCAGTAGACCCGAAAGTAAGTGCAGCATCCCTGATATTTATTATAATATTCTTAATATCATTTTTCATATTTGTTAATGTGATGGCAAGATCACCCATTTCATCATTGCTGGTTATCTCAATTTCATGGGAAAGATCTCCTTTGGCAATAATATTTACATGATCTGAAAAAATTGATATTGACCTGATTATCTTCCGGACTATTAAAAATAATAACAATACAAGGGCAATCACCAGCAGGGTAGCCAGTCCTACCATTATGATAGATAACTTGATATTACTTTGGATTTTATCTTTGATAGTCAATTGTTTCTGGTTATTCAGGAAATAAAGATTTTCCAGATCATTGATCATGGTATTTGAAATCGAATCTAACTTTAAGGTTGAATCGGTTATTGCATCATTTTTTTCTACCAGGTCTTCGTTTAAGGCTACTATCTGATTGAAAAGCGCATAGTTTTGGTCTGTCATTAGTGTTAATTGGTTCTTGCTGACGAGGTCCATATTTGAAGTGGTAATATCAGTTTTAAGCAATGAAACACGATTTTGAATATTCTGTGCATTTGAACTTGAAGGATTCGACAAATATCGATATTCAGATGCCTCCAATTCTAATATTCTAATGTATATATCGTTAATTTGTATTTTTTGAGAAAGAGATAACATCTCATTGGACTTATCTACCATCTGGGCCTCAAGCACGTTTATCTCATCTGATATTTTTATCTTTGAGTCATGCAGGTCCATGATCTCAATTGTAGTTCTTTCAAAATCCTGATCGGATTCCCGTAAACTATTGGTAACATCCAGGTCTCCACTTGAAATAATGCCGGAAGTGATATGTTCTTCTAATTCACTGATCTTGTTCAAGTTTTTTTGGAGGTCCTGTCTGTTCTGCTGCCTTGAGGAATGATCCTCAGTTAATAAATACTGGAGCGTTAAACCATAACTGGTTTCAATTTCATGTTGAGCATCTAATATTTCAGACAATAATGGCACACAGACGTCCAGTATCTGGTCAACACTGTCCTCCATTGTTATAATATTGTACACTGAAATACTCCCGATAATAGCCATTAAACCAGCAAAAGCCAAAAAACTTAGAATAAGTATTTTCTTAATAGTCATACGTTTAGCTTCGTTCACATTTGTCCCCTCTTAAACTGCAATTCCTTTTTTAAAGTATTAATATTATTATGATAAGTATGATAAGAAACAGTATTTAAATTTATCCTATATGATAAAAAAAGGAATACAAATAGTATAGGCTCATTATCATGATTAACAACAATAGCCACAATACGCTTAGAATTCTTATACATAAATATAAAGGTTTTGACATCAGTCACTATAAGGATAGTTATATTGAACGAAGGCTCAACACACGGATGAACCTGACCAAAAGAGATGATTTAAAAAGCTACATAGAATTACTAAGGAATAATCCGGAAGAATTTAATAAACTAATAGATGCCCTTACTGTTAATGTCACAGAATTTTTCAGGAACACTGAGACTTTTGCAGCACTTGAAACAGATATTGTTCCGAAAATATTACAGAATAAAGAAACAGATTCCAGGGATATAATTAAAGTATGGAGTGCGGGCAGTTCATCAGGGGAAGAAACATATACTCTTGCAATCCTGTTTCTTGAAGCACTTCGTAAGGCAGGGAAAAAATATGACCTGATGGTCTATGGCACTGATATTGATCGAAAAAGCATAATCAAATCAAAGTCAGGAATTTATGAAAGTAATAAGGTTAGTGGCATTAGAAAAGACTTACTTGACAGGTACTTCGAGGAACATGGAAATGAATACAGGATAAAACCTTTTGTAAAAGAACATGTTAAATTCAGTTATCTTGATCTTACATCTGATTTTGTTCAAAATCTGGCAACATATGAATTAATATTATGCAGAAATGTGACCATATTTTTCACGATGGATGTAAAAAGGTCACTGTTCATGAAATTCTGCCAAATGCTGCGTAAAGATGGCTACCTTATTACTGGTAAGAACGAGGCAATTACTGGCAAAGTCGTGGATTACCTGGAGAATGTAAACTTATCTGAGCGTATATATAAGAAAAAATATATACCTGTTGTAGATTGATCACCGAATAATTTCAAAATTTTTCTGGCTGAAATATTCTTTTTCATCATATGCGGGTTCTGAAGGAATTATCAGAATATTCTTATCCTGTATGTTCCTTGATTTTATCTCTTCAATAAAACCATTAACAATACCTTTACTATTAGTATTAACGAGATATTCGATATCATCTATAAATAAAATAATATTATTGATTTTTCCATAAAATGACTGGACCACCTTACTTATCTTGGGCAGACTGGTGGTGCATATACAATTGGGTATCTTGATATCTTCTGTGCTGAGCCAGACCACTGGAAGTTTTTCATTGCCGACAAGCTTCCTGACATCATCCGGATGTCTTTTTGTGATACATAATCCTTTGTATCCACGTTTTGTCATATACTTGAACATATCAAAACTCTTCCCTGAATTCCCATCATCATTGACCAGGTAATTTATCCCGTTCTTCAGATCGTATTTATAGGCTATGGATTTGATATCAGTATAGAGAATAAGGAACATATTGAATTCCAGATTATCAATAAAATACTTACCTTTGACCATATATGCTTGTGATGCCGGAGAAGCGAACTCGATAGAGTTTAATTTTTCCAGTATCGTATCCTGGGTTACATTTTCCGGTGCATCAAAAGTGATCTTAATATCCAGAAGGTCACTGAATGTACTCATAAATGAGTTAATAAACACATTTCCTATTTCATTGAACACAGAACTGACCGTATCCTCTGTATCATCTGGAATGTCACCCATTATATCACTTACGATATCATAGGCAAATTTCCTGGGTATCAGCAGGACAGCAGTACCTGTGTTCGTACCTGTGAGTGTATAGTTCACACCAATACATTCAGTCCCGATATATCCGGGAATATCGGGTAGTTCAATTGACCTGAAGTCAGATATTGAGACTTTTACCTTTTTGTTGATCATCCTGGAAAGTGCTTGAATCCCCCTCTGGATGCCGTTTCTGATAAAATCTTTCAATATGGCACGCTCTGTGGTCACATCCTGCCTTACTTCATCCAGGGGAGCACTCTCCAGGCATTTCTCTGCTACGGCTATGATCTTTTCTTTGTCAAAGGGCTTGGTGATATAATCAGAAGCGCCTGCTTCTATGGCTTCTAAAACACGGAAATCCTGGACATCAGCACTGCAAACAATGATCTTTGCGCTGGAATCCTTGCTGATTATGTCCTTTATTGCACTCAACCCATCCTTTTCAGGCATCACAAGGTCCATCAATACAAGGTCGGGTTTGACCTTGTCATACTTGGAAACTGCTTCGTTCCCGTTAACAACCTCATCAACCACATAACCGTTTTCTATCAAAATATTTTTTAACATTGTACGTGTTAAAATAGAATCATCTGCAACCAGAACTTGAACCATATTTTACCTCATGTCTAAAGTATAAATTATTACAATAAATATTTATTAATTGAATGTATCTATATTGAAAGGTTTACTGATTTTTTTATATATGGGAAATCATTTAAATGTTCCTATAATAGTAATGTAATCAAAGTTTATAAAACATGAATGTCCAAAATATGAATGTTTAAAATTCAAATGTCTGCAGCAGTGTTTATCAGGCATAATTTGTGAGAGGAATCAATATTGAAATTAAGTGTTTTTACAGTGGATAACATGCCCATGATAGAACAGGGTCATAACCTTGCCGGGCTCATCCACAAGCGAACGACAATAGAAGAACATGACATTATTGTGATCGCCTCAACAATCGTGTCAAAGGCGCAGGCGTTGGTTATCGATCCAGAAACCATAACTCCTACACCGGAAGCAGAAAGAATATCAAAAAAAATCGGAAATGACCCGGCCTTCGTCCAGGCAGTGCTCAATGAAAGTACGGAAGTTCTCATTGAATCCCCCATCTTCCTTGTAAGGCAGGTAAGTGGGAATGTCTGCATCAATGCAGGTATTGATGAGTCAAATGTGGAGCGTGGATTATTATTGCTGCCTACTGACCCGAATGAAAGTGCCAGGCAGCTTAAAGAAGATTTTTTCAGGTTAACAGGCAAACGGGTCAGTGTTATCATCACCGATACCAACGGCAGGGCGTTTCGGGAAGGGCAAACAGGTATTGCCCTGGGGATTGCCGGTATCGACACACATCATGACTGGAGGGGGAGCACTGACCTGTTTGGGGTTGAACTGGAAGTTGCTAACGAGGCAGTGGTGGATGAAATAGCCGGATTTGCCAATTTCCTTATGGGTGAAGGTGATTGGGGTACACCGGTAGTTGTGATCAGGGGAGTGGATATGTATTCCGGTAATGAGGGGATGGATGCCATGTACCGCGAACCCGAAACCGATGTAATAAGAAAAGCATTGATGTACTTCAAAGATAAGGTAGAATAGATAAAAAATAATCTCTGTCCACACATTTTAAGCTTGCAACAATTGGATGAACACCGTTCGAAGCCCTTAAATGAAATAATTACCAAATATAGCCGGATTTGAATGAAAAAGCAGATGTGAAATATTATGAGTAAAAAAGCAGCAGTAATAAAAGGAGACGGTGTGGGACCTGAGCTGGTAGATGCCATGATTGCAGTTACCCGGGCTGCCGGTACGAATGTAGAGTTCATACCATGTGAGGCTGGAGCTACCTGGTGGGAAGCCAACGGTGGCAATTCACTCATTCCACAACAGACCTGGGACCTGCTTGATGAGACCGATGCATGTTTCAAGGGACCCACTACAACACCTGGCGGTGCAGGTTCACCCAAGAGCGTTGCAGTATCTATCAGGCAGAAATTCAACCTGTACGCCAATGTCAGGCCCACCAGGACATTCCCGAACACGGCAAAGCCACTGGGAGATGTGGATCTAGTATGTGTCAGGGAAGGGACGGAAGGGTTGTATATCGGTGAAGAGATCAAGCTTACCGATGATGTCTATATTGCCATACGCAAGATAACCCGCACCCAGAGCAGCCTCATTGCCAGATATGCCTTCGAGGAGGCAAAGCGCAGGGGCTGGAAGAGGGTGGTGCCCATCCATAAGAGCAATATTCTCAAGCAGACCTGCGGTACATTCTTAGAAGAAGTGGAAAAGGTACACCATGACTATCCTGACATAGAGGTCTGGGAATACCATATCGACAATATCGCCCAGCAGTTGATCAAGAACCCCCAGATATTCAATGAATCCATCCTGCTCTCAACCAATTTGTTCATGGACGTGATAAGCGAGGAATGCAGTGCACTGGTTGGTAGTATAGGGTTGATATATTCGGCAAATATTGGCGATAGTTATGCCATGTTCGAGCCAGCCCACGGTTCAGCGCCGAAATATGCGGGCCAGGATAAGGTCAATCCGGTAGCCACCATACTGGCAGGGGCATGGATGCTGGATTATCTTGGTGAGAAGGAGCAGGCAAAGGCAATTTTCGATGCTACTGAATCAGTGATATCAGAAGGTAAACATGTCACCTATGATATGGGTGGCAGTGCAAAACTTAGCGAGATGAGTGATGCTATTATAGCTAAGTTGGAATAAATCAAAAAAAACAAGAGCGACCGGCGGTATTTTCCGCCGGCATAATTATTATCTCAGCGTATATTTGTTTTTTCGTGGGTTTCGGATTCTACGATCGGTTCGAACATGAAGTATTTCTCAACATAACCCCTCAATTCCTCATCTGAGATGCTGGATACTCTTAGTTCTTGATCATAGAGCCGGTGGATATGGTCTTGGATCTCCTTTAGCCTGGGGTCTTGTTTCAGTACCTTGGCTTCGACCCCCATCAATTCATTCAGGGTCTCTTCTACCTTATGCCTGAGTACTTCAAGTCCGGATGAATCGCCGATCAGTAACAGCCGCTTCCCACCCACGAGTTCTGGCAGGTAGGCTTCGTAAGTGAATGGGTTTTTGATGACCCCGGCTGTATGTATACCGCTTTCATGGGCAAATATATTCTTACCTACGACGGCCTTGTTACGGGGCACCCTGATTCCGATCTCCCTTTCCATGAACCTGGCAAACTCAGTTACTGCTTCCAGGTTATATTTATCAAACCCTTCTATTCTCTCATGCAAAAACAGCACTACCTTCTCTATTTCTGTGTTTCCGGCACGCTCACCGATACCCAAAAACGTGAGGCTTGACCAGTTGGCACCGTGCCAGTATCCTGCAAGTGTGTTTGCCATTCCCAGCCCGAAGTCATCATGGACATGGGTCTCAATATTCTTAACATTCATTTCGTCATGCAAGTATTTGACCATTGTCGGGATGCCATATGGTTCGTCCACACCTTCAAAAGGTATTCCCATACCAAGGGTATCGCATAAACGGATTATACAATCCGGGTCAATCTCTATCAATTTTTCGACAAGCGGGAACACAAAACCGTAGTTATCGGCACGGGTCATATCTTCGATATGTGCGCGGGTGCGCAGTCCGTGGTCCACTGCATATTGCAGTGCGTCCAGGTATTTCTCTTCTGCGGCCTCCCTATTTGGAAGTCCCATCTTGTCAATTACATGCGAATCCGAAACTGACATCAGTATGCCGGTTTCTTCTATCCCGTCCATCTCCAGTACCAGATCAATGTCGGCAGGATTTGCCCTGGCCCATCCTGTGACCTCTGGGAATTCATACCCTTTGTTCAGCATAGATCTCGCTGCTTCTTTGTCCCGATGGTTAAAAACAAAGGTTTCCAGTTTTTCTATTCCGATCTGGTGAAGATACTCAAAAATCTGGAGTTTATGGTTTTTTGACATAACGACACCCGGCATCTGGGAGCCGTCCCGAATCGTACTGTCGCTGATAAATACTTCCTGCCCTCGGGGAAACTTGATTTTAGGCAGGTCATCGTAGTTCTTGTAGACTTTCATCGAGAACTGTTATGGATGTGGAAGGATAAAATAGTTATTGTTATGTATTTTTAAAAATATAAATGTCTTATTTATAAAATTGGATGGAAAAAAAGAAAAGTGGCGGGTAATTAAAACCCACCAATTCCCATTGCTGCTTTAGCTGCAATTATTACCCATGACCAGCGGCACAGCTATATACACCATTCCGCACCAATTCCCATTGCTACGATAGCAGCAATTATTACAGCCATTAACATCGCAATAATCACTCCCAGGATTACTACTGGTAATATTACCGCAATAGCAGATTTTACAGTGGTCAGATTGTGCATATGTTTTCAAGACTTGTTATTATTTTTCTTCTTCTATTACATCTTCTTGTTCTTCTACTACATCCTCTGTTTGATATTCTACTTTGGGTTCTTCTTTATCTTTTAAAATTACAACACCAATAATACCACCAAATGCTCCAAATATCGGGAAGATGATTATTCTCATAACTCCTGACATTAATAAATAAGCCCCTGATACAAATGCATTTAGTTCCATATACTCCATTGATCCGGACATACCAGTTGAACCAACGAATAAAGAAGTAAAAAGTATTTTTATAATAGTTACAACAACAAATGCTATTAAACCAGTAAGTGCACCAACTATTGCTCCATCAATTGGTTCTACGGTCTTTATGTCTTTTTTCAATAAATAAACCGAAACAAAGCCAAATATTACAATCCATCCGCAACAAATACAATTTACAAAATTTATAATCGGTATCACTGATAATATTCCAGCAATAACTCCGGCAATTAAAGCAGGTTTTATTAATTTATTGACTTCAATCATACATATTATCTCTCCATTATCTCTTATATTTTTTGTTACTAATTATTTATGTTACTTCTATTATATACTTTTTGTATATTTTTTAATAAATTAAATTGAAGCAATTTTATATTTCTCCCGGTTATTCTCACATATTTCCTCACTTATCAAGGAAAATATTATCGCAACTGCTATTTTAGATCGACTTTTCTTTGATTGACTACTTAATTGACTTTTTCACTGTTTTTTGTTGTTTTTTTATGAAAATATATAATTCATCATATATCTGAAGAAAAGCCGGCATGATAAAAAATGCAGTTAACATACCAAAGAACATACCTGTAATTATTCTCAAATCATTAGTACTCTCTCTGAGACCTATAAGCTGGGTAAAACCATCAATGCCAAGAGGAAGTAATGCCAGTATCAATATCCATCTATGGGGGATTTCCCGTGTCTTAAGTCCTCTTATAAAGGGATATATAATAGTACCAATAAGAAATCCGAAATATATGCCGGTACAGCGTACACATACAGGCATTTGATTCCCAAAAATAAAATAAGAACGCTCAGGCATCTGATGACATAATAAGTGGAAATTGATAAAAATAATAGATGATATTATTTCATATTTCCCGCTTAAATATTCAAAATATGGAACCGCTACCAGAGTCAAGTCCCATAAAATTACTGATAAAAGAAAAATTACATATGGGATAATATTATATGAAAATAATCTTTTAATACTCATTCTTCATTACATATACAGTTGATAATATAAAAGAAATTAGTCAATGACTGCTTTTAACAATACTGCGGAAATCACTCCAAAAAAAATGTTTTGTAAAGGTAGAAGGATGAAACCTAATATTCCTACAACGATAATTGATAGTATTGAAAAAACTACTATTTCTATAGTTAAAATTAACCAGAAGCTGAGCAATAGGATAGTTCCTACCACCCATCTTCCGGAAATTATCCATGCAATTCCTAAAAAACCAAAAAATCCGGCTATAATTTCTATTACCATTAGATATTCTGGTTCAATATTTTTACTGGAATTCATGGATATTCCTAAAATCAAGCAGTTGAATTAGCAAATGCCTTACCATATATTTTTCCTGTTACTACCATTGCATAGAACAATGCAGCCCATCCTATAAATGGGATCCAAGCTACTATAAATACTAACAATAATAGGATGTTTATTACAATTATTGCTATTACATATTCTACAAATACCGATTTTATTCTTGATATTATCTCGCGTATTTTAAATGCGTCGCCAAACGACCACTCATTAGCAAACATGGCTAGGCTCATAGGGAACATTAAATTGACAATAAACAGTGTGATGAAACCTATCAGAGACCCTATTAATATGAATAAAAGAGTAACTACCCCCATACTTGCACTTTCAAATATACCAGCTAATAGCAATCCGCTGCTAGATACAATTAATATAATAATTGATATTAATATAATCGGAATGATTAAATAAGCCAAGGATATTATTAATACGGAAATTCCTTTTATAAACAGATCACCCCAATCGTCCCATTCCGGCATATTATTTCTGCCTTCGATACTTCCTTTTATCACTTTTAAATAATAACCAGTACAAACGAAATTGAGAATTGGTATTAATAAAAGAATTCCACCAATCAGGACTTTCTTTATCCATTCACTATCAGTCGTTGGATACTTGATATTTTCAACAATGTCCATAAATATTTATCTCCATTTGGTATAATAATAGGTATCCCCTCTTATAACAGATATACAGTCTTTTACGACTGTAACAAGAAAATGCTCATATCATTCGCATTTACTTAAGTATACAAAGTTATACTCCATATACTATATAAAATTTATTTAGTTTTAAGATATTTATACTTTTTGTACATCTTGGTTTTAGGACAAAATTCACTTATCCTGCCTTACGTGGCCAATGCGGTACAATGCCATCCATAATCTCAAGGCTAGCAAAAGAGTGTATTATACAGGTGGTATTTGTAAAAAAAAGATTTCCCTGGATAAACCAGGGAATATTTAATTTCATCAGGCATTTGATGATGCGTATACTTCCCCGAACATTTTTGAAGCTACGAGGACTATATAAAAGTTTGCAAAAATCACTATTACCCAACCTAAGATGGGAATCGCGGCAACCAAATTTACAATGAACAGTAATGCATACAATACTATTATCGAAATTATATAATCTCCAGGGATGGATTTTATTCTAGATAATATTTCTCCAATCCTGAATGCAGCGCCTATTGAATCTTCCTTTGCATAAATTGATAATGCCATTGGCAGCACCAGACAAACAATTAACATCAGGACCACACTGAACAGGGAGCCTCCGACTATAGCACTTATACTGCCTGCCGAAAAGTCACCAGATGAAATTGCTGCAGTTATTACTCCTCCTATTGACACAAACAATACGATCAATGGTATGAGCATGTAAATTAATCCAATAATTGCTACCATCAATCCTGTAATGAACAGGTCACCCCAGTCATCCCATTCAGGCAGACCAGGTTTGCCTTCAATGCTACCCCTTAAGGTTTTAATATAGTATCCTCCAATAATGAAATTTATTATAGGGATTATTAGGAGTATTCCTCCAATTAGGATTTTCTTTATCCATTCACTATCAGTCGTTGGATATTTGATATTTTCAACAATGTCCATAAATTATTACCTCCTTATACATTTATAAGAGACATCCCCCTCTTATAACAAATATACAATCATTTGCGATTGCAATAAAAAATTTATTTAGTATCAAAGTATTTATACTTTTTGCACTTTCTTATTGATTTATCATTTAGAATTGCTGTTTTTTCCAAAATCATTTATTATACATAACACATCTAATGACAATGCAAAATATCGCTGAAGAAGGGCTTTAGCATGGTAAAAAATATGAAAAACACTGATTACAAAAAATACCTCTATGGTGCCACAATTATCTTCATACTTGCAGCCATCCTTATTATTTTCTTATATGCACCTGTACCTATAAACCCGGGCGAACGGGGTACATATACCAATCCTGAAGGACAGGTTCATTATGTGTCCACTGATGCCCAATGGGCGAACTATGTATACAGTTTCTATATCGCATATTTCCATATCGCAATAGCCCTTACCTCATACATGGCCTTTTTACTGGTAATGATCTTCAGTATCCTCTACCTGCGGGATGGGGAGCAGAAATGGGACCTTAAAGCTGCAGCATCGGCTGAGGTTGGTGTCATCTTTGCAGGACTGACCCTCATATCCGGTTCCATATGGGCAAAGGCGGCATGGGGACACTACTGGCCGCCCGGTGATATACGGCTCAATACCTCGCTGGTGCTTTTTTTCATATATATTGCTTACCTCATGGTAAGGCAAGCTGTTGACATGCCAGAAAAACGGGCTCGTCTTAGTGCGGTATTCGGTATTATAGGTTTTATCAGTGTCCCTATCAGTTTCATGAGCATCAGGATATGGTCTGCTACCAATCATCCGACTGTACTGGGTCCGGGCGGCGGCGGAATTACAGGAAGTGCAATAATAATCCCTATGCTACTGAATATAGTCGCATTTTTCCTGTTGTGTATTTCATTGATAATCTACAAAACAGATAGTGTGACTTTACAGGAAGAACTTATAGCAGACAAACAAAAGAAAGGCGTTTGATTCACCCGGCACCAGGCTGGGTTGGGGTTTTTAAGTACGTTTTTTTTGGGTGGCAGCTTGGATTTCGGGCCGATGCTATTGATGATCATGCTGACGATGATAGGGTGTTTTATGGGATTTACGGGGATTATATTGCATTCGATGTCAAGGTTGGTCAATGAATCCGAACCAAATTGAAAGCAAATGTACTTCAGATTAATTGATAAAAAAACAGGAACTGTGATAAATGTTCTATAGAATGAAGGATTATAAAATATATTAACTTGATATTTGTATCCACTTCAAAAAGCATGGTATTTTGACAGGATTTACAGGATATTAATGTTGCCTCGTATCCTGTCGATCCTGTCAATCCTGTCTAATAATATTTAAATTACCCTTAGATTTGAAGTGGATACTGATATTTAGTAGTGATGATTATGGCAGTGGAAATAAAGAATTCCGGATTTCTAAAGGATTCAGTGAAGCATGTGGTCATCAGGACGCTCATGTCAAAATTAGAAGAGATCAATCAGAAGCTGGATGATATTAGCGAGAACATGAAATATTTTGAGACAAAATACGGCATGCAAACTGAAATATTCTACAAAAAATTTGTGAATGGAGCACTTGAAGACGATATAGTCTTTTTTGAATGGAAGGCATCTTATGAGATCTGCAATGAGCTGGAAGAAGAGAAAGGGATGCTGCTTGAGGCAATCGGATGATTGATGACTATTTCGGATTTTTAATAACGATTGCGAACAAAGCAATTGGTGTTTTTCAGACCGGATTTACAGGATCGACAGGATGCGTTTTATCATTTGATCCGGTTATATGGTCAAGAATGGAAAAACCAGAAATAATTTAAAAGACTCCCTTATCTTTGTCCCGTATCAACCATACCACACCCCAGCAGCCAAGGGTCAGGATAAGTGCTGCCAGCCCCACCACATCCACCCTGGGTGTATGCAGGTACGGGTGGGTCCCGATAATATAGTCAAAGTAATCCAGCACTAAGAATACGCCAAGTATTAGCCCCATCATTGTAAACGTGGGCCGCTTCATGTCTTTTACCAGGGTGAGAGCACATAATATCATGCCGATATGCAGCAAGAACAGCACAGACCTGAACACCCAAGTCTCGGGAGAGAAATAATAGTCAAAATCATATAGCAGCACGAAAAGCGTCCATATGCCTATCTTGTTTAGCCCTATAAATGTGAAAGTGTCGAACAGGTTACTGCGTCTTCCCACCGAATAGGCTGCCAGCACCAGCACATACATCAGGGTAAAGACCGGGCTGTCAGGAATCAGGGGCCAGTAATATACAGGAGATGTCCTTAACTGCCATTCGTAATAATAGAACCCGAAGGCTGTTCCGATAATAGATGCCAGCAATAGGGAATACCTGGTCAATGGATAAGCCTTGAACCTGTGGAAAAATTCTATTATATCCATTGATATATCTTCCTGTTAATTCCGGTCCAGAGACCTGGCAGGGACACCGCCCACAAACCCTTCAATATCACTGTTCACCAGGGAATGGGCAGAGACCACAGATCCATTTGCAATTGTTACACCAGGCAGTATCGTGGTGTTTGCCCCCACCATCACATCCCTGCCAATGACCACTGGACCGGTCACGTATTCCTTTATTAAAAACTCATGGCACAGGATCGTGGTATTGTAGCCGATTATGGTATTGTCTCCTATCTCGATAAGCTGCGGGAAAAAAACGTCCATGGTAACCTCAAGTGCTATGGAAACATTGCTGCCCACCCGTATCCCCATCATACGGTATAGCCAAAGCTTCAGGCTGAGGGAAGGGGATATCCTGGCCAGGCGCATAAGGATATTATTGTAGATCACTCTTGCAGGAGATACTACATGCTTCCAGTACCACAGCGAATTGTATTTTCCATGTGACTGGAACCTTTCTAGTTTTCGCTGTGCCGTAACCCTATACCTCCTTTACTATTTTTCCCCGTCCAGATGGGATGATCTTCAGTGTACCTCCCTGGAATGCCTGTGTCAAAGGGTCCGTGCCCCGAATCGCATGAAGCCTGTCAAGGAACACTGCAAGGGATGCGATCTCTGAATGGGGCTGGTTTCCAACTGCCACATTCCAGTCAGCCACCTGATAGATATCAGGAGGGACCTTTTCAGCACCAACAACCACCATTACAGACTCTGTGCCTGATATCTCATCCAGTACACCGGGCAGGTTCTGGCCGTACATGGTCAGGTGCACCACCTTACCGCCTGAGTCCTGCCACTGCCGCACCTCCTGTTTCCACGAACTCACTGACCTGGCAAAAAAATCGCCGCCCCAACGCCCGGTCACTTCATTGATACTGTTAATAACACCACGGTCATCCGAAGCAAGCAGCATTCCCGACGCACCCAAAGCCCTGGCTGTCAGCCCAACATGGGTGGTGACCCGCTGGTCCCGCTCAGGCCGGTGGCCGAGCCTCAGCACTACAATATTCATGTTTTCAATAAAGGCCTGATTAAATATAAATCTGGTCACCGTTGACAGGTGATACCGCATTCACTTCCAGGTTCTGGCTTATCCATGATGCAAAACCTTCGGTATTGTCACCGTGCACGCAAACCACAAGCTGGCAGCCGCCATCCACTTGCTGCGTTACCAGTTCCTTGAGGCTGCTGTCACCACTGTGTGCCGAAAAATCATAGAGTTCGATCTGTGCGCTGATCGGGGTGGCTTTGCCCCTGTCCTCGTAGTATCCCCGTTCCAGTGCCATCCTTCCATTGGTGCCTTCCACCTGGTACCCGGTCAGTAATATCTTTGACCTGGGGTCGTCATGGATGTGCCTGAGGTAGTACAGTACAGGACCCCCGTTCAACATACCTGCTGTGGTCACTATGACACAGGGTTCATCCATTAATCGTGACCGCTCCCTTGGATCCACTCTAAAAGCATCCTTGAAAGCCTTGTCAAGGCGGCCCGGGTCCTTTAAGTATGAAGGATGTTTTTTGAGGAGCTTGTAGACATCCACTCCCATGCCGTCCACATAGGGCCGTATACCGTATTTTTCAAGTATCATGACCACTTCCTGGGTGCGCCCGATAGCAAAGGCGGGTATTATTGCCCATCCTCCGCCATCTACCGTCTCTTTTATTGAGTCAATAAAATCCCGCTCAAGCTTCGACCTTACTGTGTGTTCAGTGCCAAAGTAGGTACTTTCCACTATGGCTATATCTGCAACTGGCAGGTTTTCGGCAGGACCAAGCAGGTTGGTGTCCCTGGTGTCTATATCACCTGTGTATAGCAGGCTGCCGCTCTTGTTCTCAAGATATATGCTTGACGAACCCGGGATGTGTCCGGCGTCATACAGCATGCCTTCGTAGCCTGAGGCATTAAATCCGGTGCCGTAATCTATTGAATAGGTATGCAGTTCAAAATCCCTGACATCCTCGATCATAAATGGCAGCACCTGGCCCTTTGCCCTTGCGATCTTCATGGTGTCCCTGGCCAGTAGTGATGCCAGGTCCCTGGTCACTGGTGTCATGAATATGTCAGGTTTTATGTCCATGAGGTTGGGCACTACACCGCAGTGGTCCAGGTGACCGTGGGATATGATGACAGAATCGGGGCGCACACCACCGACCGGGTATAAAGGGGGTTCGGCAGGTTTCATGCCGTAGTCGAGCAGGACGTTATCGTCAAGTAGTATTGCGGAGCGGCCCACTTCACCGCAGCCGCCAAGGAATCGTAGGTTTATGTGTATCGCCTCTAAATATTTCCATAAGTGAATACTCACCATCAATCGGATAAACTTACATTATTGTTTAATCCTTGATTAGTTTTACCAAATGTTGCTTTTAATATCTCGCTTGTTAGTATCGCAAAGTCTTTTTGTTCTTGAATGCCCCTGGTTTTCTATCTCTTCTATCCTTTTTTTCCAGTAGGCAAGCCCGTCTTTGCTATCTGTAAGGACTGCAATGATGTTTGAAACAGAATAGTTCCATTCATCATCATGCCATATTCTTCTTATCTTATTATTATGAAAGACGATTAATGATTTTTCTGAATCCATATCATTTCCCCTCATTAAACCCTTCGACAATCTTAATCTCTTCTTTGGTCATGTGAACCAAACAGACTTTGTTAAATTTGTATTTATCCTTCTAAATCTACTTCGACCTTACTTTAATTTCCTTTTTATCTTTCCTACGTAATCCATCTCTTTTTATGTGTGTTGAACAAGTTATCTTCATCAAGGAAAAAGTTATACAGCAGAATAACTTGACTCCCTGATATATTCAATATCAAGATGGTTTTTCTTCTAACTTCATAACAGTAAGAAATGATTCAAATTATAAATTAGATAATTTTGAAATAAGGTATCCTATTAAAATTATTGAAGATTGGAGAACTAAATTACTCAGTTTAGATGTAAGAATTATGGAAGTTAATGATGGAAAACTTGAAACAGAATTAATACCCCCGAAATGGGGTGGCGATATAAAATTTATGTCGGTTAATAATAAACTTAATCTAGTTAAGAAAGTAATTGATATTAGATGGATGACTGATTTACCGCCACATTCACATAAGAGTTATGGCATTTTTCATAAAGCTTTTTCAGATCAACTTAGTAGCCAACAATCTAAAATATTTAAATAATTCTAGCTATGAATTCTTTTTATAACATTTTCAATTTTCCGATAATGAACCCCCCCTCCTGCAATAACTATTCCCGTACTAACAGTACGAGGTCTTCTTATACTTAAATAAAGCGGTTTGTTGCTTTGAATCCTGTTTAATGGTCATTTATCAGAGAACTTGTAAAACATGAAATTATTTTCGTTCTATTAATGCTGGTAGACCTTGTATACTAATCTAGTCATACTCCACACCATTCTTCAAGGTCAAGGCTCACAGCCCATGCTCCTCTTCCCCAGGTCGCCCCGGTAGCCAGCAGCTCTTAACCTGAAGAATGTTTCACTTCCCGTCCCGGAGGGCAAACAGGGCACGAAGTGCCCCCCTATCCCTATGATGTGTAAGTGGAGGGCGTTGGGGGGCCAGTCCCCCCCCATAAGCCCGGAACGTTTGATTGAATTACTACCTACCCGACCTGTCTAATCCCGCACAATAGCCGAATGCAGGGAATGAGCGAAGCGAAGCGTAGTCGAATGACCGTAATGAGGATTTTGTGCATTCTGTAAAAGGTGGCCTGAAGTATGAAGGCGACCTTTGAATCCTCTGACACTACTCGATAGCCTCGCCCCAGGGTACAGGAGGAGGCCGGTCTCTCCGGCCTCCTCCCCTGGGGCAGGTTACGGGCGTGTCCCCCCTTGGAGTTGGCTCAGGGGTTTTTTGTTTGCGGCAGGTAAAAATAAAGAAACTTGAAAAATTGATGATTTGAACGCTCGCCTCTAGCCTACTAGTAGGTAGTACCTTTCTGTGCACATATTTGTGCATATGTCCTACTGCTGCCGGTCACTTTTATGTTACCTATTAGCATGATTTAATGAATATTATCAGGTTTTTAGATGTTAAAATGAAATAGTGTTGAAATTTAAAAAGCTCTTGTTCAGTGTCATCACACGCTGCGCTTCATCAGGCTCATTTGTACTGCTCTTAACCAGGTACAGTGCACGCTTGAAGTACTCACTGTTCTTACCCCATTGATTGGCAAAGGCTATGAGGGCATCATCGATATCGGTGTACACTCTTACATGCATATCCCAGATCAGTTTACGCAGGTCCCGGGCCAGGGGCCGATTCGAATTGGCAGCTGCAAAGGAGATGGCCCGCTCCATGTTCGATACCAGTTTCATGCTCATGACAACATACGATAGTATCTCTGGGATATCGCCCAGGGAGTGTATCTTTAGGAACCTGGCATGGATCTTTGGATATTCACTGAGATAAAGCAGCAGGGCTGAAGGTATGAGCAAAGTGGTCATTACCATGAAGATTATGGTGGTGGAGCTGACTACCATGAACCTGAAAAAGATCAGATCCATGACAATAAGCATTATAAATGAGATTACAGCACCCGATATGGCTAATATTTGGGATTCGTAGGGTTCAACATCAAATCCGCAAAAATTCAGGCTATCCATGAATTCCTGACTGACCGAGGCTTCACTTTTCTTTTTAAAGCGTTCAAGATCGCCTACAAGCCAGCCAAAGTAGTTGACTGAATGATTACATGCAGTTGAGTACCATTTGCCAGGCATTTAATCTCACCTGGGCTTAGGTGGAATTGGATGTATATAAACACTGTGAATTTTTTTACCAAATTTGCAATGCTGCAATTGACATCCTGGCATAAATTTTGGTATTACCCCTTCAATCGTAGGGTATGCGGCATTGCAAAAATGATACAATATCCAGAAAGACCAAGAGAACCCCCAGCAATCAGGTCAACCACTAAATCATCCGAGACATTTCAAAAGATATTTGAGCAATTAATGATATATAACCTACTGATGAGTGTGAAAGAAATTACCGAGCTACTTGAAAAGGTAAATAATGACACATTGACGTCCACTGAAATTGCGGCTTTTGCCGGGATGCTGCAGGAAAACATGTATAAAAGTTCGCCTGGATTTGAAAATGTCTCAAAGGACGATGTGCAGTGGTTTCAAACGTATTCTTTCGTACTTAACAAACTGGAACTTTTCTACAAAGGTGAAATCTACGATATCAAAAGCGGTGGGGATTGGAGACAGGCCATGGATGATGTTAGAAAACTGAAATTGCTTGTAGATGAACTGGAAGAAAAAAAGCTCGTCAATGAAGTGGCTTGGTTTATTGACGGTATTGCCCTGTACAATATAACAGAACCTGAAATGTACAAAAAACAGATATTTGAAAAGGTCAGGGCCTCACTGGAAAAAATAATGGATTGAAAGGTTATAATACGAATATTTTGCAGCCTTTCATGCCTTCTCGATGATTATATTCCACAATTCTGATTCAATCTCTTCAATACTAATGATTTTATTCCTTTCGGATTTTAAACTCCGGGGCACGTTTCCTATAGCGGGCTCATTGTCATATGTGGCCACCAGTGTATCGCCTGGATATAGTTATTCCAGTTTCAATGTAGTCTTCGAAAACGTGAAAGGATAAACCTCTCCCTAAAGGTCAAGTTTTGCTGTTGCTATAACTCATCACTTCCTTTTTTTAGCATATCCGGCACGCTCCATCATAGATCTCTTCCTGTATTTGATCGATCTTTGGCTCCTCACCGCACACGGGACACTGTGGGTTCTTACGTATCCTGATCTCATCAAAGGTCATGTACAGGGCATCGTAATATATCATCCTGCCCAGTAGCAGTTCACCGATTCCAAGCAAGTATTTTACCACCTCGGTGGCCTGGATGATACCAATGATACCGGGCAGCACACCCATCACTCCCACTTCATGGCTTAAGGGGACCGTACCCGGGGGCGGCGCATGTTCGAAAAGGCAGCGGTAGCATGGTCCTTTCCCTGGGATAATTGTTGTGACCTGCCCCTCAAAACTGAAGATACTGCCGTGTGACAGGGGGGTGCCGGTCAGCACGCAGGCATCGTTCACTAAAAACCGTGTGGCGAAATTATCAGAACAGTCCATCACGATGTCATAATTTTTGATAGTGTCCATGATGTTACCGGCATCCAGCCGGGTCTGATAGGGTACGACCTTCACGTCGGGGTTCAGTTTCTCCACGAACTCGGCTGCCGAGGTCACTTTGGGTTTATCCACGTTCCCGCCGTGTATGACCTGGCGCTGCAGGTTGCTCATGTCCACCACATCGTTGTCCACGATGCCAAGTGTGCCTACTCCGGCGGCGGCAAGGTACTGGATGACTGGGGAACCCAGACCTCCGGCACCGATGCAGAGCACTTTTGATTCGAGTAGTTTTTGCTGGCCTTTTTTGCCAATTTCCGGGAGCATGATGTTGCGTAAATAGCGCTGTAGTTGTTCTTTATTTAATCCGACAGGCATTTGAGTGATTCTCCTGAGTTATAATGAAATATTACTAGGGGTTATATTTAGTCCAATGAAGTATTACTGACATAAATATAT
>Ga0255457_1023_pt1 | contig 36052 bp, 31 predicted proteins | sample ANMaggQBNCT02L10_FD_182650 | JGI IMG/M metagenome (GOLD analysis project Ga0255457, IMG submission 182650) | Sediment cell enrichment communities from methane seep in Santa Monica Basin, California, United Staets - ANME aggregate JGI... | ecosystem: Environmental > Aquatic > Marine > Cold seeps >...
TAATTGTTATTTTCATCCTTTTGATAATAATTCCAGATCTTACATCTAAATTTCAAACTGATCATCATCCAATAAATCGATCAGTCATCACTAATCTAACAGTAACGTTGGATCCTGGAGATTCATATTACCCTGATTTACCGCAAATAGATAAAGACCACGTGGTTTGGATGGCAAACGACGGTTCTGATTATGAGATATTTTTTTGGGATCATTCATTCGATCCATACAATGAACCTTCTAACATCATTAAAATTACCAATAATAGTCATCGCGATATTAAACCAATAATACATAACGGAAAAGTCACATGGATTGGCAATAAAGGACAGAATTCTCAGATTTATTATTGGGATGGAACGTATACAATCAACGGAACCCCCTCCGATCCAAAGATATTAAGTGGTTACGATTACAACGCTGATGAACATGCAATGTTCAATAGTGAAGTGGTATGGAAAGGACTTAACAATTTGAACCATACGATTTATTATTGGAATGGAACATATGATCTCAATTCCCAGCCCTATGAAGCTGTAATTATTTCACATCCATCTCGTCGTGCCTATTCACCTGAAATTAATGAATTAATGGTTGTATGGCGGGAATTTGATGGGCGAGATTATGAAATATGTTATTGGGATAAGACTTTTTATGAAGATGGAAGGCCTACTGAGTCAAAATGCACCGACGGAGATTATTCAGCATATTATACCAAGATATCTGATGATAAGGCGGTCTGGCAAAGATCAGATGGTGAGGATTCTGAAATCTATTATTGGGATGGGACATATACATCTGATGGGAAAATAACGGAAATTCAATTAAGTTTCAATACTTATGACGATTTAAGTCCGCAAATTTATCAAAATATCGTTGTTTGGAGTGCAGATAATAATAATCAAAGTATTTATTACTGGGACGGAAAATTCAATACCAATGGAATTCCTACAAATCCTATTTTGATTAGTAATAATACATTTGGAAATCCAAGAATTTCTGAATCGGGAATAGTTTGGGTTGGACATTATAATAAATATAAGGTCATCTATTATTGGGATAAAAGCTTCAAAAAGAATTATTTCCCATCAGATCCTATTATTATCAGTGATATAGAGTCTGATTGTTCATCACCAGAAATGAGTGGCAATAGCGTGGTTTGGCTGGGTAAAAATAATGGGAATGCAACAATATATTATTTAGATTTATCATTAATTACATAATTTTTCAATATCAAGTTTCTCTTTTCATTTTATACCAATTTTATTCGGTTTTATGCTTTTATAGTCTTGATTTGTAAAATACAAATATTCCCATTTGACCTATCGGTCATTTGGGAGTTTAGTAAATTATCCGCATACAGTATCCGACCAGGTCAATGCCCACGCCAGGTAACCACAACATCATCGGGCCTGTAATTGGGCCGCACATGTGATTCATCTAGCGGCAACAGGGTCTGCTGCTCGAACATCAGCAGTCCAAGGTAGGCTATCATGCTGCCGTTATCACCCATGAACCGCCGCTCAGGCACATAGAAGGAAATGCCCCGCTCATTGCACATGATCTCAAGCATCTCCCGCAGCCGCATATTGGCACCCACACCGCCCGCAAGCAGTATCTCGTTCTTACCAGTATGTGCCACCGCCCTTTCCGTGACCTCCACCAGCATTGCGAATGCGGTTTCCTGGAACGAAAAACACACATCTTCTATAGAAGAAGTTTCCAGGGCAGCGGATGCGGCAGTGGACAGGCCCGAAAATGAAAAGTCCATTCCCTTCACAACATAGGGCAGCGGCACATATGATGATGCATTATTAGCAAGCTCCTCGATCTTGGGACCGCCCGGATGTTGTAATCCCGCACCCCTTGCAAATTTATCAAGGGCGTTGCCGATACCGATATCCAGTGTTTCACCGAACACACGGTAACGCCCAGCCCTGTAAGCCAGTACCTGGGAATTTGCCCCGCTCACATACAGTACCACCGGGTCCTGTGATGGTGTCTTCCAGCGCCCCACTTCTATATGTGCAACGCAGTGGTTCACGCCGATAAGTGGTATGTCGAGTGAAAGGGATAGTGCCCGGGCCGCAGTTGCAGCGGTGCGCAGGCATGGCCCCAGCCCCGGACCTTGGGAAAAGGCTATAGCATTGATATCGCCGGGGGCAATTCCATTATTTTCGGCATTTGCAAGTACTGCAGATATTACGCTCTTAATATGGTCAGCATGGTGCTGGGATGCTTCCCTGGGATGGATGCCTCCTGTTGGTGGAACATATGTGGAGGTTACTTCGGCTATTACATCAAATGTGTCCACAATGGCTGCACTTAAGTTCCATGCAGTCCCTTCTATACCTAATATTATGGGTTTGGTCGGTCCGTTCAAAGGAGTGCCCCTGTATAGTGATATTCTTAAGCTAAGAAGGGGTGATTACGCTTAAATATTTAGTTTATTGGACTACAGTATTTCCTGGACTTTCCGGGCTACTTTGTCCAGTTCAGGAATTATCGGGTCCAGTTTTGTGTCAGGTTCGATCAGTACGGCAACAAGGGCCTTTGGTCCTGCACGGGTTGCAATTAGCCTTTCATTGGGATAATCAATGATGACCCTTGAACAATTCTGCCCTGATTTTGATATGGCAACATCTGCTGTTCTTAGCATTGTTGCTGAGGCCTTTGCGTATTTTTCTATATTGGATTCGGCAGGCTGGCTAAAGATATAGCCGTCCTGGCTGGCGACAAGTGACATCTTTACTCCCCTTAAATTTGACAGGTCTTGTCTTACCCACTGGAACATATTGTCCATAATAATATTTCGTGACATATCTGGCAGGTCAATAGCTTTATAAGAATAGTTGATGCTGAAGGGGTAATAAATCTTTCCCTCACAGCCAGTATATCTGAACAATATAGCCGTAAAGAAAGCTACACCTAACTTACATGTATTTTTTCCTGTTTTTGCACTGTATGGTGAAAACAATGTGATTTTTCTATTAAATGTGGGGATGAAGGTATATTCGAAAAAAATAACTGCTGAATCAACTGGGTTTTTCTAGAATAATTTAAGTAGTTTAAATTTCTAAATATATCTCTATGGCGATGTCTAAGAAGGATATGGGAAGAAAGAGTGCTAAGAAAAAGGTACAATTGGAAGAACTTGAAAAACTGGCTGCTTCCGGAAGCGGTGATGCTAAGAAGAAGCTTGCAAAGGCTAAGAAAAAGATGAAATGATCATTTGAGGTTTTTCTTTCATTTTTCGTAAGTCATAAGTTTCATCTTCGGAAAAATTTTAAGTTATGCAGGATAAGAAAAAAACGATTTTCTTCTTTTATTAACTGATGTAATAAATTTAAAGGTGCGGGGGGTGGGATTCGAACCCACGGATTCCTTCGAAACAGGGTCCTAAGCCCTGCGCCTTTGACCTGGCTGGGCTACCCCCGCTGTATGGGTTTTTTGTGCTATTGAGCGGAGTGAAATGCACGCTTTGATCGAACCTTGCAAGGTTCGTCTGCGGCTACCCCCGCTGTATGGGATTTCTGTGCTATTGAGCGGAGTGAAATGCACGCTTTGATCGAACCTTGTAAGGTTCGTCTGCGGCTACTACCGCATAATGTATGGCCTTTATGCTAGAAATCTGTGAAACCAAGTGCTGTTGGTGAAGTTTTAAATGTACCTTTGTAGATTTAAATCTTTGGTGGAGACTCGATATAGGAAAATTTCATATATTGACAATTATGGGGAATACATTAATTACACCCAGGAGATCACCCTTTTCGATCATCCCATCCAGTATAGGGAGAAAAACAATACTTGAAATATTCCTTTTACTTTCCACCAGAGCCATCCCTTCAGATTGCACCTTAAGTACAGTACCCAGGGCATGGTGGCAAAAAGCGCACGGTAATGATACAGTGTTTTCATACACGACTGTTTTTTTGATAGGGATTTGTATAACATCGCCCTTTTTAACCTCCACATCCCCTGCCGAAATAAGCATTTCCCATTTCCCTTCAGTTGAAATAGTAAAATGATACGGTACTGCAGATACATTCTCCCTCTCGATATGATCCATACCACCCAATACCAGTTGTATAGGGACCGGCAGGACATTTTCATTACCAGCCATGATATATGATAATTAGCGTTTATGATATATAACTTACTTTTTACACATCTCCCCTCAAACGCAATACTTGTCGCATTCCTTTTCCACAGGCTAAAATTGCTCATCTCCTTCATTTGCAGCGCAACAATTAAAAACTATCATGCGATAATATTTCAACCCTTACCAATTTCCAAGAGGAACAAGAATGGATTATAGAAGAATCATCCCCTGTCTGGACGTAAAGGACGGCCGCCTGGTCAAGGGCGTAAATTTTGTAGACTTAAAAGACGTGGGAGACCCGTCAGAGAACGGTGCAGCCTACAGTGAAGCGGGAGCCGACGAACTGGTTTTCCTGGACATCACAGCGACCATCGAGAACCGGAAAACCATGATCGATGCCGTGGCAAGAACAGTAGACAAAATCTCCATACCATTAATCGTTGGCGGCGGCATAGGAAGTATCCAGGATATCCAGGCACTGCTGGACGTGGGTGTATCCAAGGTATCAATTAACTCGGCCGCAGTACGAACTCCCGGGCTTGTGAAAGAAGCGTCATCAGAATTCGGCAGCGAGACGTTGACCATTGCCATAGATACCAGGCAGAACCCACAACTGCCTTCCGGATTTGAGGTTATGGTTAACGGAGGCAACAAACCTACTGGCATCGATGCTGTCCAGTGGGCTAAGCAAGTAAAAGAATCAGGCGCCGGTGCCATTCTCCCCACCAGCATGGATGCTGACGGTACCCTGGCTGGATATGATATCCCTATGACCAGGGCCATTGCCGATGCGGTTGACCTCCCGATTATAGCATCCGGCGGCGCAGGCACGCTCGAACATCTTTATGAAGCCATAACTGATGCCCATGCAGATGCCGTGCTGGTTGCGTCAATTGCACACTTTGGCACATATACAATCCAAGAGATGAAGGAGTACCTGGCAGGAAGGGGCATCCCTGTAAGATTGTAGTATTTCGAAGTCTTTTTGATGTATTGAAGTCCTTTGTTGCACATATGACAAAAAAGATGACCTATGCCAGCTCAGGCGTGGACATACATCTTGAAGAAAGATCCATCAAGGCACTTGCCTCCGAAATAACATACAAGCGTACCGGGTTAGGTGCGCCGCTGACAGACATCGGCCACTATGCCGGTCTTATCGAGTTCGGTGAGTATGCGCTTGCCCTGGCTACTGATGGTGTAGGTTCCAAGGTCCTCATTGCAAACGAAATGAGGCGCTGGAATACAGTGGGCATAGACTGTATGGCCATGAATGTGAACGACCTGCTGGCCATAGGCGCAGAACCCCTTTCTTTTGTGGACTACCTGGCAATCGCCAAGCCGGATGAGGAACAGATGGCACAGATAGGTGAAGGGCTCCAGCGTGGTGCAGAACTTAGCAGGCTGACCATTGTGGGTGGTGAGACTGCAACTTTGCCAGAGATCATCAATGGGTTCGACCTGGCCGGTACCTGCCTGGGGGCGCTCAGGAAGGAGCAGGTCATCACTGGTGAGAACATAACAAAGGGCGATGTACTGGTAGGAGTACCAAGTTCAGGAATCCACAGCAATGGTTATACTCTTGTGCGCAAGATCATTGAGCGATCGACCTTTAATTACCATGACCCGTTCCCTCTTAATCCTGAAACCACCATAGGCGATGAACTGCTCATCCCTACACGCATCTATATTGAGATACTTGATGTAATAAAGGAATGCGAGGTGCACGGCCTGGCCCATATTACAGGAAGCGGATTGTTAAAACTTCACAGGATTACCGATCTTGGATTTGATATATATTCACCTCTTAAGCCCCAGCCAATTTTCAGGTTCCTGCAGGAACAGGGAGAAGTTGACGATCTTGAGATGTATAAGACTTTCAACATGGGAATGGGATTTATAATTGTGCTGCCAGAACAGGATGCCCAGCGAGCGGCAAAGATCACAGGTGGCAGGATCGTGGGTAAGATCACTGGTTCAGGAATACGAGTTGGGGAATTGGAGATTGTTTAATTATTGAAAATTATCGTAAAAATTCGGTCATGTCCTATAAATCGTGACCTTTATATGCTTTCAATTCCAAAATATCTTCCATGTATGAATTAAATTTAGAAAACCAGATATGTTTAAATGAACATTGTCCAGACTACCGAAAGATAAACAGAGGCCACATCACCAAGAAGGGTTTTAACGCCAAAGGCAAGCAGATGTTCAAATGTAAAACCTGTGGTATGAGATTTCCCGATACCAAAGGTACCCTATTCTACAAACGGCACCTCACAGAAGAACAGATTATCTTGGTCTGCAAACTACTGGTAGAAAAAAACGGTATAAGATCCATTGAACGCATAATGGACATTCACAGAGACACAGTGTCAAGTATTATCGAGGACCTCGCCATACATGCAAGAGATGTAACGGATTTACTGATAACTGATGTGGGATTGACCCAAATTGAGGTGGATGAGATGTGGTCATTCGTAAAAAAAAACAAAAAAAAGTTAAGCAAGGAGATGATAGATCAGATAAACATGGCAATTGTTGGATTTACACAGCCATCAAATCTAACACAAAACTCCACTTAGCTCATTCCACAGGAAAGAGAGTACAAGAGGTTGCAAATGAATTAATTGCAACAGTGAAAAAACGTGGCAAACTCTCAACACAGGACGATAAAGCTTCATTTCTCAGTGATGGTAATGACCAATATACTACAGCTTTACTTGAGAATTTTGATGTGAACACAATCAACTATGGTCAACTTATCAAAGTGCGAGAAAATGGCAGAGTTGTTAGTAAAACTAAGAAGATAATCTTTGGAGCTTTGGATGAGGAAGAAATTGAAACAGTAGTTGTAGAACGTTATAATCTAACTTTAAGGCATGGTATTTCAAGATTTGTTAGGAAAACCATATGCTTCTCAAAATGTAAGAATATGTTGGATGATTATCTGGATGTCTTCCAATGCTACAATAATTTTATTCGGATCAATTCAGCATTGACGATTGAAACCCCCAAAGGAATAAAAAATATCGAGAGGACATCGTGCATGGCAGAAGGAATTACGGAACATTCATGGACATGGAAAGAATTTTTAATGTTTAAGTGTACAGGTCACGAAATGTAGGACACCACCGGTATCCAGGGAAGCCTAAATCTGATGGTCTGGTACATCATTCAGATCAGGGTGTACAGGATGCATACCGCCAATAGAATTTGAGGAAGCGTTAACATTAACTGATGTTGCTTAACTACCTGTTTGCCAAAAGGGGGTCCACTCCAATTCTCTCACAAGTGCCCGTACAATTATTTTTTATAGACATTCTTTCGATGACCTACATTAAGAATAAGTATTCGAAGCATGTCATTCTGTATATCAAAAATGACACGATAATCACCAATGCGTAGTCGAAAATAAGGATCTCCTACCATTTTTGTTACGTCAGAATGATATGGATTTTCACTAAGTTCTGAAACTTTTTTGAAAATTCGTTTTGCAACGGTTTTATCTAATTTTTTAAGTTTCTTTGCTGCTGATTCTGACCATATTATTTGAAATATCATCAGAATCCCATTTCGTCAGCAAGCTTTTCATGTGTAATGTATTTGCCGCTCTTGATCTCATTTATTGCGGATTCAATCTCTTTTTTTGTTTCATCATTGAGTTCGTGAACGTCCTCAATAAGCCGCTCTAAAACATCGTTATACGTCTCCCTTTCAAAGAGTTTCATTTGCGTTAATGTCGATTTGATATCTTCTTTTATTTGGATTGTTGTAACCATGATTGTACTTTTTCTTTTAATATATTTATAGATTACTATAGTCCTCTATAAGACTGTATAACAGATTCTTCTTATAAGCTATCGTATCGTCTGAATTGAACACTGAAATCGAGCAACCAGCGGAAATGTAAAACCATTAAGCATCCTTCCGGTGCCTTACGGATTTCAATTCAGGGTGTGTTACTATGAGAGTGAAAACCACGTCAGAATCCAGGGAAAGTACGGGTGCCCGGGATATGAGCATGATGTGTACTGAAATTAAATGGTTAACTTTACTCAAAAACGACAAGCATTTAAGGGAATCAATTCCTTAACCAATTTCCAATGACAAAGAGGTAACCATGACAGAAGCACTCTCAGGTTTTACCATACTCGATCTCTCCCGTCTTCTCCCAGGGCCGTTTTGTTCCATGCTTCTGGCAGATATGGGAGCAGATGTCATTAAAATAGAAGAGCCCAAATCAGGAGATTATATTCGCTGGTGGCCTCCGATGATAGGGAAAAACAGCGGTTTTCATGTTGTTCTCAACCGAAACAAACGTTCGTTAACATTGAATTTGAAAGCTGAGGACGGTAAGAAGATCTTCCAGCACCTGGTTAAAAAGGCAGATGTAGTGCTGGAGGGATTCAGGCCAGGAGTAATGGAAAGGCTGGGGGTAGGGTATGAGGGCCTCAAAGACATCAACCCGCGTATTGTATACTGTTCCATTACCGGGTATGGACGCGAAGGATCACGCTCCCACAAGGCGGGCCATGACATCAACTACTTGGCACTAAGCGGTGTGCTGTCCTATAGCGGACGGGATGGGGGGCCCACACTACCTGGGGTTCAAATCGCCGATCTGGGAGGGGGAGGACTTATGGCGGCTTTTAGCATCGTAACTGCTCTTTTGGCCCGTGAACGGCTGGGGGAGGGGCAGCATATCGATATATCCATGACAGACGGGATCTTTACCTGGAACTGCCTGCGATGGGGGAAGTATCTGGCTGATGGAACCATCCCCCATCCCGGAGATGATGTTCTCAATCACGGGTTTGCCTGCTACAACCTCTATGAAACACACGATGGTCGCACCATGGCACTGGGTGCACTGGAACCCCAATTCTGGAGCGCTTTTTGTGAGGCTGTGGGACATACAAAATGGAACCGGCCCGACTATGTTGAACCGGGACCCCATCAAGAGGCGCTGCAAAAAGATATTGCAGCTCTTTTCAAACAAAAAACCCAGGCTGAATGGATAGATCATTTTGCCAACTGGGATTGCTGTTGTGAACCTGTCCAAAACCTGGCAGAAGTGATGGATGATCCTGATATGCAGGCTCGACAGATGGTGGTGGAGCTGATGCATGAACGCTGGGGCGCATACCGGCAATTGGGAATTGCCCCGAAGTTTTCACGCACTCCCGGTACAATTCGCAGCCATGCTCCCGAGCTGGGGGAACATACAGAGGAAATTCTCCAGGGGTTAGGATACTCACAGGATGACGTTGAGGTGCTGAGGGCACAGGGAGTTGTTTAGGAGATGGGAATTAAATATCCTTTCTTAATAATAAAATCTTGGACATTTCGATAACCTCTGAGACTTATACATTCGATAGGCTTCTCTTGTGATATGTTTCCTTAGTGTCATAGATATTGTTTTGCCCACATATAATAGCGTAGAGCCGTTTTTCTCAGGTTTCGTCCACTCTTTAGCCCGATTTCGGTCTCATAGGACAGAATACCATTGAGCATCCTTCCGATGCCTTATGGATTTCAATACAGGGTGTGTTACTATGAGGGTGAAAACCACGTCAGAATCCAGGGAAAGTAAGGGTGCCCAGGATATGAGTATGATTGGTGCGTACAGTAGCGATATGATGAAGATGGTCTGGACTGCGAAGCCTATGGATTCCTTGAAGCCGCCTGATACGAGCATGTCCTGGAAGAAGCGGCGTGGCCTGGTGATGACGCTGCGGGCTGTGGCGGGTAGTTTTTCAGGAAGGTTTTGGTTGGGGACATTATTGCAGAGTATTGTTGCAGGCTATTTAAAAGTTTATGATATTATACCAAAAATCTTAAATGTGTATGGCTGGTAATTTTGGTTGGTATCTTGATTCGTGGATTGGTTTAATTTCCGGTGATTGCGGGTATCAGATGCAAGAGGTAGATTGTGGGTGAATGTACTGCAAGACAAGATGGAAAATCGATGGTTGGAGGCTTATTACAGGCTTCGTGACTTGGGTCTGGAGGTATATATTACTTAGAATTTACATTCTATGCTCAAAGGACAATAAAGGAAGTATTAAAGGAAATAAAGGTAACTTATGAAAAAGAATGAAAGTTTAGTTGATAATCGGGAAGGATTAGATAAAAATGGGCAAAAACAACCATAAAACTCAAGAAGAATCTCTTGAGAAACAATTGTGGAAAGCGGCGGACAAACTCAGAAAGAATATTGACGCTGCCGAATACAAGCATATAGTCATGGGGTTGATCTTTCTCAGGTACATCTCAGATGCTTTTGAGGAATTATACAGTAAATTGAAGAAAGGAGAGGGTGATTATGCCGGAGCTGATCCGGAAGACAGAGATGAATACAAAGCCGAGAATGTCTTTTTTGTTCCCCTGGAAGCCCGCTGGTCATATCTTCAATCAGAAGCCAGACAACCTGAAATTGGTAAGTATGTAGATAACGCCATGGATGCCATCGAAAAAGAGAATCCCTCGCTTAAAGGGGTTCTGCCAAAAGTCTTTGCAAGAGGCAATCTCGACCCGACAAGTCTTGGCGGTTTGATAGATCTGGTGGGCAACATTGCACTTGCCGGTGCGAAAGCCAGAAGTGCTGATGTTCTTGGTCATGTTTTCGAGTATTTCCTTGGCGAGTTTGCCCTTGCAGAAGGAAAGAAGGGAGGGCAGTTCTATACTCCCCGAAGCGTTGTCCAGTTGCTGGTAGAAATGCTTGAACCTTACGAGGGCCGGGTATTTGACCCATGCTGCGGTTCAGGCGGTATGTTTGTACAATCGGAAAAATTCGTTGCCAAACACCAGGGAAAGCTGGATGACATATCGATTTACGGGCAGGAGAGCAATCAGACCACCTGGCGTTTGTGTAAAATGAATCTTGCTATCAGGGGCATTGACAGTTCCCAGGTGAAATGGAATAACGAAGGCTCCTTCTTAAACGATGCCCATAAAGACCTGAAAGCCGATTATGTTATTGCCAATCCTCCGTTCAATGACAGCGACTGGAGCCAAGACCTGCTGCGCAAGGATGGCAGGTGGAAATATGGTGTGCCGCCAGCCGGAAATGCGAATTACGCATGGATACAGCACTTCGTTTATCACCTTGCTCCAAGTGGTATTGCCGGATTTGTGCTGGCGAAAGGTTCGCTCACTTCAAAGAGTTCGGGTGAAGGTGAGATCAGGAAGAGTTTGGTTGAAGATAGATTGGTTGACTGCATAGTTAATCTTCCGCCAAAGTTGTTCTTGAATACGCAGATCCCGGCATCCTTATGGTTTTTGAGCAGGAACAAAGCCAACGGAAAATATAGAAACCGCACGGACGAGGTTCTGTTTATCGATGCGCGTAATATGGGGCATCTGATAAACCGGCGAACCCGCGAATTTTCACAAGAGGATACACAGAAGATTGCGGACACCTATCACAACTGGCGCAATCCTGACGGGGATTATGAGGATGTGAAGGGATTCTGCAATTCCGCTTCTATTGAACGGGTGCGCGAGCTGGATTATGTGCTGACTCCCGGGCGTTATGTGGGGCTGGCTGTGGAAGAGGATGATTTTGATTTTAATGAGCGGTTTACCAGGCTGAAAGCGGAGTTTGAGGGGCAGTTGGTTGAGGAGGCAGAACTGAATCGGAAGATATTGGAGAACCTTGCAAGGGTGAGTTTAAAAGATGAAATTTGAGGAGATTATTAAACAACCGGAAGGCAGAAGACTGGAATTGAAGGAACAGCTCCCCTTTGGCTCTAATTTGGCTAAAACGGTTATTGCCTTTTCCAACGATGCAGGCGGTGAAATATACCTTGGTGTAAAAGATGAACCAAGAGAATATGTCGGAGAAAACTAGGGAGAAATGTCGGAGAAAACTAGGGGGAAAACTAGGGAGTAAATTTTGTCTAATTTAAATGAAACACTATATATTACGATGAATGAACTGGCGGATATTGGGAAGTGATGGAATGCGCAGAGTAGAAGTGAAGATAATTAATGATGATGAATTCAATCACTTGAGGTCACAGATTGTGACTTCAAACAATGATCTAAACTTGACATCACAGATTGTGATGTCCAATGATAATCTAAACTTGAAGTCGCAATTTGCGACCTTAGAAAAATGGGATTCTATAAGGTCACAAAATGCGACCATAGAGGGCAAACCCGAGCAGCGCAGAAAATATTTACCGTATGCCTTTACACCAAAACAATGGATTGAAAAAACCAACGCCATTGGAATTGTTTCAAAGGTGGGACGTTACGGGGGCACTTATGGTATCGCAAAATGCGATACCTTCAAAGCAGTACTTGCGCAACAAGTTGTTTCGCAATTGATCCAAATTCCATGGGGACAGAATATCACGAAAAATCTGCCGGATGAGTTCAGATATTCTCTGCCAAGTATTGAAGAGATTGAGGCGGAATTGGGTAGAGTGGAGGAATCGCAATGAGTAAAAAAGAAGTATTCCATTCCACAGTCGGTCAGTTAGTTGAATTTTTAAAAACCCTGCCACAGGATCTACCGGTATTGACCAGCGGTTATGAAAGTGGTTTTGAGAATTTTTATCAACCAAGTATTATTAAGGTGAAGCATGAGCCTGAAAATATGTACTATGAGGGTGAATTTCAGGTTGCAGAGGAGGGTGATGAAGTAACGTTTGACGCGGTAGTACTCAGGAGGGTGGTTCGGGATGATTGAGTGGAAGGAATGCAAACTAGAAGACTTAGGACTACTTCAAAGAGGTCGTTCAAGGCATAGACCAAGATATGCCTTTCATCTTTATGGCGGAAAATATCCTTTTATCCAAACAGGTGAAATACGGGAAGCTAGAAAATATGTTACTAAATTTGAACAAACTTATAGTGAAGCAGGACTAGCCCAAAGTAAGATATGGCCCAAAGGTACGCTTTGCATTACCATCGCAGCAAATATTGCTGAGCTAGCTATACTGTCATTTGATGCCTGTTTTCCAGATAGTGTTTTAGGATTTATTCCAAATAATGAACTTGCGGATTTAGATTTTATTTATTACACTCTCACTCATTTTCAAAAGGAATTAAAGCATGTTGGCGAAGGTTCTGTTCAAGATAATATTAACTTAGGTACATTTCAGAACGTTCTTTTCCCTATCCCCCCATTCCCCGAACAGCGCGCCATCGCCTCGGTGCTTTCCAGCCTCGACGACAAGATAGACCTGCTCCACCGCCAGAACAAGACGCTGGAAGCCATGGCGGAAACGCTTTTCAGGCAGTGGTTCGTGGTGGAGGGGGATGAGGGGCGAGAGGAAATAGTAATTACAGAGCTATTTGAAGTCCGTGATGGTACTCACGATTCACCCAAGCAAAGCCCGTTTGGTAAACCGTTGATAACATCTAAACACATTGATACTAACCGACTTGACATTAAAAATGCGTATCTAATCTCAGAAGATGATTTTATTAATGTAAACAAACGTAGCAAGGTAGAAACCAATGACATCCTTTTTTTCATGATTGGGACGATAGGTCTTACATATTTGGTGCAATCTGAAATAGTCAATTATGCCATAAAAAACATAGGACTTTTTAAAACATCACAAAATCCTGACTGGCGTTACTATACATTTTTGTGGTTAAGTTCCTCAGTGGGCAAAGAGTTCATTCATGAATACAGAAGTGGAAGTACTCAAGAATACATCGCTTTGGGTAGCTTACGAAGTATTGTTTTTGATGCACCACCGAAGGAATTGTTATCAAAATTCAATGAGGTAATTCATCCTTATTTTGGCAAGATAAAAACCAATATGCTCCAAATCCAAACTCTTGAAAAACTGCGGGATACGTTGTTACCCAAATTAATGAGCGGGGAATTGAGGATTGAGTATGAGGGGGATGAGTGATGGAACATATTTTTAAATTTGTTTTGACATTAAATTCATTATTACTCTCGTTGATGGTATTTCTTATCAAAGAAGGTTTTGTCATAAACTCTTTGTATCCGTACCTTTCAAGTTTACCGGCCATAATTTCTTATATTTTATATTTCTTAGTAGTTTTAATATTAACATGGCTAAGTATGCAGCTTATTAACTTTTTAGGCACAGACACGATAGAGGCAGGCTCAATATCTGTTATTGAACCAGCAAATGATGCATTCTTACCAAGTTATTTAGGTTATTTTTTTGTTGCGTTAAGTATTCCAAACATTGAGGTATTTATTTATGTTTTCGGGATAATTTGCATTTTTATTTTTTATTCCCGAATTTCATATTTCAATCCTATATTTTTCTTGTTTGGGTTTAATTTTTATTATATAATAAACAATAAGAATATCAAAGTGTTGTTAATCACACGAAAGCAACTTAAAGAGCCTAAAAGTGCGGAATTTAACAATCTAAAACGTATCAATAATTACACATTTATGGATATGGAAAGGTAAATACTATGAATTATTTACTAGCAGAAATAAAAGATCGGAAGGCAGGGTTATTGAGGGTCATGTCCGATGAAAGAGGTTTATTTGATATGCCTGACTTATCAGATAGCCAAGTATATTCACTAGCGTACAAATTGGAAGATGGAGAATGGTATAAATTAGATGACTTTTCAAGTCGTGGTTATGGAAATAACTTGATAGGAAGCACCCTTGGTAATAAAACCTTTGATAGTACAGTTTATAATCAAATAACTAAAAGGCAGTATTCTAAAATCAATTATTTATGCAGTAAACAAGGCGATTATTTTCTTTTTCAGAAGATGTCTTCAACTCGTTTAGTGTACAAAAAGTGGTTTCATATTTCAGGCGAACCAACGCTTGAAATAGGTAAGCCTATTATGATACTCAATAGTTCGGTTGATGCTGTTTACGATATAAAAGGCGACATTCTTTATTTTAAGAATATAGCCAAAGTTAAATCAATGTTCAGGGGTATTGAGGAACTTTATAGAGAAGCTACTCAAGTCGAAGTTGATGCTTTTCTGATCCATGATTTCATTTCTCTTGAGGGAACATTTACTAGTAACAATGTGAAAACAGCCAATAGAAAACGAATAGCAATGGCAATAGATATATTAGACCAATTCACACAAGACGACGAAAAGCAGATTTTTCAATATATATGCTCCTATTGTGGAGATGTTCCAGTTAATGATGAGACTTTTCTTGTTAGTACAGAGAATCACTTAAAAAAGATATTGTACGGTATCGAGCAGAGATATTATACAACTCCGCTTGGTAATGAAAAAAGGCTGGCAAACTCTATATTGACACTAACTAATGACTAATTAACAAATACAGTGGCCACCATTACCGAATCCAAAATGAAAAAAAACATAATAGAACTTCTCGAAAAATAGACTTTCCAACACACCCACGCCTTTACCAGCAAACTATACGAAGTTAAACGATCATGAATAAAAATGACCTCCCCGAAAATCAATCTAATTTTCGTCCCTATACTGGAAATGATGGAGAGGTAAAAGTTGATGTTTTTTTGAAGGATGATACGATTTGGCTGACACAAAAGGCTATGGGGGAGCTTTTCGGTAAAGAAAGAAGTGTTATCACCAAACACATCAAAAACATTTTCAGTAGTGGTGAATTGGATGAAGAAAGCAATGTGCAAAAAATGCACTTTACTCATTCCGATAAATCCATCAAATTCTACAACCTAGATGCCATCATCTCAGTCGGCTACAGCGTCAACTCCTACCAGGCCACCCAATTCCGCATCTGGGCAACCAAAACCCTCAAAGAATACATCATCAAAGGTTTTGTGCTGGATGATGAGCGGCTCAAACAGGGAAAACGATTCGGCAAGGACAATTTTGATAAAATCTCAACAAATAGTACCCAAATCCACACCCTGCAAAAACTCCGTGATGCACTATTACCAAAACTCATGAGCGGGGAAGTCAGAGTGAAATTAGAGCAACACGAGGCTGGTATATGAACAAAAGAGATATTGTAAAACAACAATCCGATTTCATCCTCTATACCTCAAATGATGGGGATGTAAATGTAGAAGTTATATTGAAGGATGAAACCGTATGGCTCACCCAGAAAGCAATGTCCGGATTGTTTGAAGTAAAGGTACCTGCCATCAGCAAGCATCTGGCAAACATCTATGAAACAGGGGAGTTGAGAAAAGATTCAACTATTTCCATTTTGGAAACAGTTCAAAAAGAGGGTAATAGGAAGGTCCGCCGGGAAATGGAATTCTACAACCTCGACGCCATCATTGCGGTCGGATACCGCGTCAACTCCTACCAGGCCACCCAATTCCGCATCTGGGCAACCAAAACCCTGAAAGAATACATCATCAAAGGATTCGTAATGGATGACGAACGCCTCAAACAGGGAAAACTATTCGGCAAAGACTATTTCGAAGAACTCCTTGAGCGAATCAGGGAGATCCGCGCAAGTGAGCGCCGGTTCTACCAAAAGATCACTGACATCTACGCCCTTGCTGCCGATTATGACAAAAACTCCCCAATAACAAAGGAGTTTTTCGCAACAGTTCAGAACAAACTCCACTGGGCAATCACCGGAAAAACGGCAGCAGAAATCATCTACGATTCAGCAGATGCAACAAAGCTCCACATGGGATTGACAAACTGGAAGCATGCGCAGGATGGGAAAATAATGAAGTCAGATGTTTCCATTGCTAAAAATTACCTGGGCGAAGCCCACATCAAGGAACTGAACCTGATCATCTCCGCATATCTCGATTTAGCGGAAAACCGGGCACAGCGACAGATTCTTATGAAAATGCAGGACTGGGGTCAATTTCTCCATAGTTTCCTGGAATTATCCAGTTACCCGATACTACAGGATAAAGGTAAAGTCAGCGCACTGGAAGCGAAGCTGAAAGCCGGGCAGGAATACGAAGAATATCGGGTAATTCAGGATGAAAATTACATTTCCGATTTTGACAAAGAGGTGTGGCGCATTAGGGAGGGTAAATATGACTACAAATAAAAAATTGCCCGACAATCAAATTACCGTTTATCAAGCTCCTGATGGAAAAATAAACATTGAGGTGCTATACGCAAATGAAAACATCTGGCTTCCGCAAAAGCGAATGGCAGAGTTATTCGGATGCAGCGTAGGCAATATCTCATTGCACCTAAAAAAAATATATGATGAGAATGAACTTGATAAATCGGCAACTATTGAGGATTACTCGACAGTTCAAATTGAAGGTAATCGCGAAGTTACCCGTACTATAAGGTGTTATTCGCTTGAAGCAATTATCGCAGTGGGATACAGGGTTAACTCAGAACGCGGCACACAGTTCCGTCAATGGGCAATTTCAATTCTTCAACAATATATCCATAAAGGCTTTACGATTGACAGCGACCGATTCAAATATGGATCCCGTTTCAGTACGCGATATTTCGATGACTTACTCGAAGAGATCCGGGATATCCGTTCCAGTGAGCGGATGTTGTATCAGAAAATTACCGATATTTACGCTACTTCTATTGACTATGCACCAAAAGCAGAGGATACCAAACAGTTCTTTGCGACGGTACAGAACAAATTGCACTTTGCCATTACCGGACAGACCGCTGCGGAAATTGTAGCCGAACGAGCCAGGAGCGACAAGCCAAATATGGGATTGACATCATGGCGAAAAGGACCGGACGGTAAGATCATGCCAGGTGATGTTGCCATAGCAAAAAACTATCTGGACAAAACAGAACTTGATCATTTGAACCGTATAGTCACGATGTATCTTGACTATGCGGAATTACAGGCGGTTCGTAATAAGCCAATGTACATGAAAGACTGGATTGAAAAACTGAATGCATTCCTGAAGTTCAGTGAATACGAAATACTCACCAATGCCGGACAAATCAGTCATGAAGTTGCTCTGGCTCTGGCAAGCAAAGAATACGAAACATTCAAGAAAATTCAGGATGAAAATTACATTTCCGATTTTGACAAAGAAGTATGGCGCATTAGGGAAGGTAAGGATGACTACAAATAAGATCACCGAATCCGCAATAGAGGAATTAGCAATCGAACTCCTCGAAAAACAGGGATATCGGTACATCTACGCTCCAGACATTGCCCCTGATGTAGAGAAACCTGAAAGAGACTCCTTTGAAGATGTTCTATTACTGGAACGCCTGCGAAGAGCCGTTGGCAGGATCAACCCAGCTATTCCAGCCGATGCCAGGCAAGATGCCATCAAGCAGATACAGCGCCTGAATTCCCCTGAACTCATCGCTAATAACGAGGCATTTCATCGAATGCTCACAGAAGGAATAAAGGTGAGCTACCAAAAGGACGGAGCCGACAGGGGCGATATCGTTTGGCTGGTTGATTTTAACAATCCCGAAAACAACGAATTCCTTATTACAAATCAATTTACTGTCATTGAAAATAACATAAACAAGCGCCCTGATGTGATTATTTTTGTGAACGGGCTGCCCCTGGTTGTTATAGAACTTAAGAACCCTGCCGATGAAAACGCAACCATAAATTCCGCTTTCAGGCAGATCTAGACCTACAAACAGGCAATACCCAGTCTTTTTACGTACAACTGTTTCATCCTCATCTCAGACGGTCTGGAGGCAAAGGCAGGGACACTCTCTTCTGAATTCAGCCGCTTTATGGCATGGAAATCCTCAGACGGTGAAACCGAGGCATCACATCTGGTCGGGCAACTGGAAACCTTGATCAAAGGAATGCTTAATACTGAAAACTTACCAGACCTGATACGCCATTTCATCGTATTTGAAAAATCTAAAAAAGAAGACCCTAAGAGCGGCATCATCACCATACAAACAGTAAAGAAACTGGCTGCCTATCATCAATATTACGCAGTAAACAGAGCGGTAGAATCTACATTAAGAGCCACAGGATACATATCTTCTATGGATGTTGATGCAGACGCCTTGCCGGGTGGCATAATGACAGATGGTACAATAACAGGCGGTACAATGGAACCGCCAGAAAATTATAGCCTGGCCGGTGTAAAACAACAACCAGTCGGAGACCGTAAAGGCGGAGTGGTCTGGCATACGCAGGGAAGTGGAAAATCATTGTCCATGGTATTTTTCACTGGTAAGATTGTTCTCGTCCTGGACAATCCAACCATACTGGTCATCACAGACAGAAACGACCTTGATGACCAATTATTCGATACATTCGCAGCATGTAAACAGCTTCTACGACAGGACCCGATCCAGGCGCAAAACCGCAACCACATAAAAGAACTGTTAAAGGTTGCATCCGGAGGCGTGGTCTTTACCACTATCCAGAAATTCCAGCCAGAAGAAGGCAATGTTTATGAACAACTTTCAAATCGGAAAAACATCATCGTAATTGCAGATGAGGCACACAGAACACAATACGGCTTCAAAGCAAAAACCATTGATGAAAAAGATGAGCATGGAAACATAACAGGTAAAAAGATTGTGTATGGGTTTGCGAAATATATGCGCGACGCTCTTCCAAATGCAACATACCTTGGATTTACCGGTACACCGATTGAAAAAACTGATGTGAATACACCCGTGGTTTTTGGGAACTATGTTGATATTTATGATATCTCACAGGCAGTTGAGGACGGGGCAACAGTAAAAATCTATTATGAGAGCAGATTGGCAAAAATTGCTCTCAGCGAGAAAGGCAAAAAATTAGTAGCTGAACTGGACAGGGAACTGGAAATAGAAGACCTCGCGGAAACCCAGAAGGCCAAGGCAAAATGGACACAACTTGAAGCTTTGATTGGAAGCGAAGATCGAATAAGACAGGTTGCAGAGGACATAGTAATCCATTTCGGGCAACGCCAGGAAGTGATCAAAGGTAAGGGGATGATCGTGGCAATGTCAAGAAGAATTGCCGCTGATCTGTATGATGAGATCATTAAAATAAGACCTGAGTGGCACAGTGATGATCTGAAAATGGGTGTTATCAAAGTAGTAATGACATCTGCATCTTCCGATGGACCAAAGATTGCCAAACACCATACTACAAAAGAACAAAGAAGAGCACTGGCAGAAAGGATGAAGGACCCGGAAGATGAATTGCAACTGGTCATCGTTCGCGATATGTGGCTTACGGGTTTTGATGTTCCTCCTTTACACACCATGTACATCGATAAGGCCATGAAAGGTCACACTCTCATGCAGGCAATTGCACGAGTAAACAGGGTTTACAAAGACAAACCGGCCGGTCTGGTTGTAGATTACCTTGGAATTGCATCAGACCTGAAAGAAGCGCTGTCATTTTATTCTGATAGTGGGGGAAAAGGTGATCCTGCAATTCTGCAAGAGCAGGCGGTTGTGTTGATGCTGGAAAAACTTGAAATTGTTTCTCAAATGTATCATGGTTTCCCCTATAACCAATATTTTACAGCAGACACTTCGATGAAATTATCAATAATACTCGCTGCACAAGAGCATATACTTGGCCTTGAAGATGGTAAGAAACGATATATTGATGAAGTAACTGCTCTTTCACGAGCCTTCTCAATAGCCATTCCGCACGAAAATGCAATGGACGTGAAAGAGGAAGTATCATTTTTCCAGGCAGTCAAAGCGAGATTGGTAAAGTTTGACAGCACCGGTACAGGTAAAACTGACGAGGAACTGGAAACAACGATCAGGCAAGTTATTGATAAGGCTCTTGTATCGGATCAAGTGATAGATATTTTCGATGCAGCGGGTATCAAAAAACCAGATATATCGATACTTTCTGAAGATTTTCTTTTAGAAGTCCAGGGTATGGAACACAAAAATATCGCTCTTGAAGTTCTAAAGAAGTTACTTAATGATGAGATAAAAGCAAGGATCAAAAAGAATCTGGTAGAAGGTAGAACATTAATGGAAATGCTTGAGGATTCAATCAAGAGATATCACAATAAGGTAATAACAGCAGCCGAAGTAATTGAAGAATTAATTGAACTCAGCAAAGAAATTAAAAGAATAGACAAAGAACCAAAAGAAATGGGGTTATCAGAATATGAATATGCTTTCTATACAGCAATAGCTGATAATGAGAGTGCCAGGGAATTGATGCAAAAAGATACACTTCGGGAATTAGCAGTTGTTCTATTTGAAAAAGTTAAACAAAATGCATCAATAGACTGGACAATAAAAGAAAACGTCAGGGCAAAATTAAGAGTAATTGTAAAACGGACATTGAGACAATATGGTTACCCTCCTGATATGCAGGCACTTGCGACAGAAACAGTGCTTAAACAGGCAGAACTGATTGCAGATGAAATGACAAAAGGGGAATGATAAGATAACGGCAGGCACTTTTTAACTGTCTCCCTCTCACTGCGCCCCCTGTCAAATCCCTCCACCAGTTCCATCTTGAAATGCTTCGGTCTCCAGGGAAGCCTAAATCTGATGGTCTGGTACATCATTCAGATCAGGGTGTACAGGATGCATACCGCCAATAGAATTTGAGGAAGCGTCATAATTAACTGATGTTGCTTAACTACCTGTTCGTTGGAAGGGGTGCAGTCCACTATACACGCCTGTAACAAATGATTTAATGAGATATTTCCAGGTAATGATCAGTAAAAACAGCCACTCCACACACCAGAACAATACATTTAAAACACATTAAAACTATTAGTTATCAGTAGAAAATCGTATGACGATACCAACTAAAAGGAGGGTGACAATATATGGTAATAGGTGTGATAATGGTCAATGTTGTACCAGGCCAGGAGAAGGCTGCATACAACCAGCTTCTGAATGTCGATGGCATCAAGGAAATATATCACGTGTTCGGTGAATATGATTTTATAGTCATCAGTGAAGTAGAAGGCTTGAGTACATTGAACAAACTGGTAGATACAATACGTGAGAGTGAGAACGTCACCGCCACCCAGACTGTCGTAGGCGCAGAACTTTGATGCCTATCGATTTTTAGTAAAATATAATAAATAAATAATTTAATATTTAATAACTGCCATACTGTAGGTCATTTAAAAATGGATGTCAATTTCTTATTTTCAGAAGGGATGAATTAGTGGCAGTGGCAGTACCAATAGCTGAAGAGCTTGCAAAAAAACAGCGTGCCATAAGTATCGCAGAATTCTTTGAAAAGAACAGGCAGATACTGGGTTTTGACTCCGCACCCCGCAGCCTGCTAACAGCGGTCAAGGAAGGTGTGGACAATTCCCTTGACGCATGCGAAGAAGCAGGGATACTGCCTGATATCATGGTCAGCATAGAAGATGCTGGTGGCGATAATGTTGCTATTATAATAGAGGACAATGGTCCTGGCATAGTCAAGGAGCAAATACCCAGTACATTTGCCAAGCTCCTGTACGGCTCCCGCTTCCATGCCATCAAGCAGAGCAGGGGACAGCAGGGTATAGGCATATCAGCCGCAGTCCTGTACAGCCAGCTCACCACAGGTAAGCCCACACGCATCATATCAAAGATAGACAGGGACAAACCTGCCCATTATTACGAACTTATCATCAACACCAGCACTAACGAGCCAGAGATACTTGAGGACAAGGTAGTGGACTGGGACAGACCCAGAGGCACCCGTGTTGAGATGGAGATGAAGGCCTCGTATGTGAAGGGGCGGCGGCAGAGCGTGCAGGAATACTTGAAAAGCACAGCCATCGTCAACACCCATGCCAGGCTTACCCTGGTGGAGCCGGACGGCAATACGATTATATTCGAGCGTGCAGTAGATACCCTGCCCAAACCGGCAGAGGAGATACTCCCCCATCCCGAGGGAATCGAACTGGGCACGCTTATTAAGATGCTGCGCTACACCGACAGGCAGAAACTCGCCCCATTTTTAAGATACAGCTTTTCCCGCATCGGCCTGCAGACCGCAGAGGGGATATGCAAAGCTGCACATCTCGACACTGAAACCGACCCCCATTCCATTGAACTGGAGGATGCAAAAAAACTCCTGGATGCCTTTAAGAAAGTCAAGATCATGGCACCACCCACGGACTGCCTGTCCCCCATCACCGAGTCACTCATCTACAAGGGGCTTGAAAAAGAGTTCAGCGTGGACTTCATAGCTACTGTCAGCCGGTCAGCGTCGGTGCACACAGGCCATCCCTTCCTGGTAGAGGCAGGCATTTCCTACGGCGGCAGCCTTGGGAAAGAGGACAGGGTACACATCCTGAGATTTGCCAACCGGGTGCCCCTGCTGTACCAGCAGGGCGGCTGTGCCATCACCCATGCAGTAGAGAACATCAGGTGGAAGAACTACTCCCTGAACCAGCCCGGCGGCGGTCTTCCCACCGGTCCTGCCGTGTTCATGGTGCATGTCGCCTCCACTCATATACCCTTCACTTCAGAGAGCAAGGATGCCGTGGCAGACGTTCCAGAGATCATGAACGAGGTCGAACTGGCACTAAAGGACGTGGCCCGCAAGCTCAAGACCTTCCTGTCAAAACAGCAGCACCTGTCCAAGCGCAGGGAAAAAGAAGAGATCATCAAAAAAATTCTGCCCAGAATAGCTGACAAGGTATCCACAATACTGGACAGGCCAACCCCTGATATCACCCCTGTCGTGGCAAAGGTCATGGGCAACCTGCTGGTGTATCGCAATATTTCACACAATGGGAACGGGGTGCAGGTGGATATCACAGTAAAGAACTACAGCGGTGCTTCAATGGCATTCAAGCTGCACGATACCCACCAGTATCCGGTAAGGGATGCCGACCCTGAACCAAAGGTCATATCACTGGGCAATGATAGCGATCATATCTGGAGACTTGACGTAAAACCGGGAAGCAGCATGAACATCAGGTACAACATGCCTTTCGTGTCTGATGAAGAGGCCACCTCACTACCAGACCTTATCGTGGAAGGCGTGGACGAAGGAATGGTCAACGGGGCCAAAGCCGTGCGGGGGTTTGTGGATGAATAACCTGCGAGAGGAACGGGATAAACTGGCAAAGGAATCCCTGCTTGGTATAGTGGAATCATTTTACAAGCAGTTCGAGGACCAGGCAGTACCCAATATCGTGCTGCCTACACGTACGAAGGCCAACATCGAGTATGACAATAACAGCGAAGTCTGGGTGTACGGCAACAGCACCAGCATGCGCAGTGCCAAGACAGTCAAGGGTGCAAACCAGATATTGAAGATGTCCTATACAGCAGAGATGCTCATAAAAGAGCACCTGGAGAACAACAGGGGTTCAACCTTAAGGGAGCTGTATTACATTTCTGAGAACTGGGACATAGCCAAGTTCAGGGAACAGCCCGAGAGCGACCGCATGATAGAAGACCTGGAGATCATCACCGCAATGCAGAGGGAGGATTTCCACATGAGGCCGGAAGAGGACGGTGCCACCATGTTCGGGTCGATCAGGCTAAAGGAGACCACAAAGCGGGGCGAGCGCATCATCCACTGCCGGGACGATGTGGGTGAGGGCGGCTACCAGATACCCTTCAATGTTGACAATATCGAGTTCCTTGACCACGATGCCAAATTTGTGGTAGCCATTGAGACCGGCGGTATGATGGCCCGCTTGATCGAGAACGGGTTTGATGAAGATTTTAAATCCATCCTGGTGCACCTGAAGGGGCAGCCTGCCCGAAGCACACGTCGCATCCTGAAACGGCTTAGTGAGGAACTGGGCCTGCCTGTTCTGGTATTCACTGATGGTGATCCCTGGAGTTACAGGATATTTGCCAGCGTTGCCTACGGTGCCATCAAGAGCGCACACCTGTCCGAGTACCTGGCTGCCCCGGCAGCTCAGTTCATAGGCGTGCAGCCAAGTGACATAGTTGATTACGACCTGTCCACTGACAAGCTGACAGAACAGGATATCAAGGCACTGCGAAGCGAACTGTCAGACCCCAGGTTCGATTCCGAATACTGGAAGACCCAAATTAAGCTCCAGCTTGATATCGGCAAGAAGGCAGAACAGCAGGCCTTTGCAGGCAAGGGTCTGGATTTCGTGACCCAGCGATACCTACCCGATCGGCTCACCGAAATGGGTATAATTTGAATGATTTTTCCGGAGAACATTGATGACCGACAAGAAATATGATGCAGGTAAGATACAGGTTTTAGAAGGGCTGGAGGCGGTGCGCAAGCGCCCCAGCATGTATATCGGGAGTACGGATTACCGGGGGCTTCACCACCTGGTATATGAAGTGGTGGATAATAGTATTGATGAAGCTCTGGCCGGATACTGCACAAACATCGATGTCACTATTAACAGGGACAATTCCGTGACCGTACAGGATGACGGCAGGGGCATCCCTGTGGATATACATGAGAAGTACAATAAATCAGCCCTTGAAGTGGTCATGACCATGCTTCACGCAGGGGGCAAGTTCGATACCGAGTCGTACAAGGTCTCTGGCGGCCTGCATGGTGTAGGCGTGTCAGTGGTCAATGCCCTGTCCGAATGGATGGAGGCCGAGGTGTACCGCAATGGCAATATCTATTTCCAGAGGTACCAGCGCGGCAAGTCCATGGGAGATGTTGAGGTACGGGGTACTTCAGAGCTGACAGGTACAAAAATGACCTTCAAGCCCGATTACGAGGTATTCGAGGTTGTTGACATAAGTTTTGAGACCATCTCCAAACGCCTGCGCGAAATGGCATTCCTGAACAGGGGCGTCAAGATCAAGATCAAGGATGAGCGCACAGGTGACGAGAAATTGTTCCATTATGAAGGTGGTATCGTGGCTTTTGTGGAGCACCTGAACAAGAATAAGACCACACTGCACCAGCCGCCTATATATTTCCAGAAGTCCCGCAACAGTACCCAGGTGGAGATCGCAATCCAGTATAATGACAGTTATACAGAGACCGTGTTCACTTTTGCCAATAATATCAACACCCATGAGGGGGGCACGCATCTTAGCGGTTTCAAGGCGGCCCTGACCAGGACGGCCAATGATTATGCAAAGGAGCATGGTCTGGTCAAGGGTGCGGCCAAGCTTTCGGGTGAGGATATACGGGAGGGGCTGACAGCCATTATCAGTGTCAAGCTCACTAATCCCCAGTTCGAGGGCCAGACCAAGACCAAGCTGGGCAACAGCGATGTCAAGGGTATTGTGGAGACCCTGGTGGGTGAGGGGCTGGGCGAGTTCCTGGAAGAGCATCCAAAGGAAGCAGAGAATATTATCGGCAAATCGGTGCTGGCAGCCCAGGCAAGGGAAGCCGCACGCAAGGCCCGCGAACTGACCAGGCGCAAAAGCGCACTTGAGATATCCTCGCTGCCAGGTAAACTGGCTGACTGCAGCGAAAAGGATGCATCAAAGTGTGAACTCTACCTTGTAGAGGGCGACAGTGCAGGCGGTTCTGCCAAGCAGGGCAGAAGCCGTAATTTCCAGGCCATACTGCCGCTTCGGGGTAAGATAATCAATGTCCAGAAGGCCAGGCTGAACAAGATACTCAATAACCTTGAGATACGTGCTCTTATAACTGCTATAGGCACGGGCCTGGGCGACGATTTTGATATCGAGAAGGCCAGGTACCACAAGATAATCATTATGACAGATGCCGATGTGGACGGTGCCCACATCAGGACACTGCTGCTTACTTTTTTCTACCAGTACATGCGCCCGCTTATCGAGATAGGATATGTGTACATAGCACAGCCGCCCCTGTACCGTATTAAGAAGGGGAAGGCCACACATTATGTGTACAACGATGCCCAGCTTGAAGAGAAAATGGAAGAGTTGGGCGGCAGCCATGGGGTCGGTATACAGAGGTTCAAGGGTCTGGGTGAGATGAATCCGGACCAGTTGTGGGATACTACCATGGACCCGGATACCAGGACACTGGTGCAGGTCATGCTTGAGAATGCCATGGAAGCGGACGAGATATTCACTATACTTATGGGTGATAAGGTGGAGCCCAGACGGCTGTTCATCGAGCAGCATGCCAGGGAGGTGAAGAACCTTGACATCTGAACACCCGGATGAGCGGGAGGATATAGAAGAACCCGTCATAGAAAAACCCGGCATAGAAGAACCCGGCATAGAAGAACCCGGCATAGAAGAACCCGTCATAGAAAAACCCGGCATAGAAAAACCCGGCATAGAAGAACCTGGCATAGAAGAACCCAGCATAGAAGAAGAGGTCAACGGCGAGGAGGAGCCTACTGAGAATATTGTCCCCATCAATATCGAGGACGAGATGAAGACCTCATATATCGATTATTCCATGAGCGTTATCGTGGGACGGGCACTGCCTGACGTGCGTGACGGCCTGAAACCCGTACACCGCCGCATCCTGTACGGTATGCAGGACCAGGGCATGACCCATGACAAGCCCTATAAGAAATCTGCCAGGATAGTGGGTGATGTCATGGGTAAGTACCACCCACACGGCGATGCTGCCATCTACGACACTATGGTGAGGCTGGCCCAGGATTTCAATATGCGATATACCCTGGCCGACGGCCAGGGGAACTTTGGCTCCATTGACGGTGACGCTGCTGCAGCCATGCGTTATACCGAAGTGCGCATGGACCGCATTGCAGAGGAAATGCTTGCCGATATTGACAAGGATACAGTGGACTATGTACCAAACTATGACGGCAGCCTGAAAGAACCCACAGTCTTGCCTGCAAAATTCCCTAATTTACTCATAAACGGCAGTACAGGTATTGCCGTGGGTATGGCAACCAACATGCCGCCCCACAATATCTCAGAGATCATAGATGCCGTGACCATGACCATCGACAACCCTGAGGTTGAGCTCCAGGAACTGATGGGTGTTGTCAAGGGTCCGGATTTCCCGACAGGTGCCTACATCTTCGGCAGCTCAGGCTTCCACAGTGCATATAAGACCGGGCGCGGTATCGTAAAAATACGTGCAAAGACCTCTGTCGAGGAGCACAAGAACAAGGAGAGCATCATCATCGATGAGATGCCCTACCAGGTGAACAAGGCCAAATTGATAGAAAATATCGCATCACTTGTCAGGGATAAGAAGATATCAGGTATCTCAGATCTGCGGGACGAGTCAGACAAAGACGGCATCAGGGTCGTGATGGAACTGAGCCGGGGCACCAATGCTGATGTAGTGCTGAACCAGTTATTCAAACATACCCAGATGGAATCCACCTTCGGTATCATCAACCTGGCACTGGTGGACGGCCAGCCCCAGGTGCTCACCCTAAAGCAGCTCATCCAGTATTTTATAGACCACCGCGTGGAGGTCATTACACGCCGCAGCCAGTTCGAACTTGAAAAGGCCAAAAAGCGCGCCCATATACTTGAGGGTCTGCAGATAGCGCTGGACCATATCGACCAGGTCATAGCCCTGATCCGTGCAAGCAAGACAGTGGAAGAAGCCCGAAACGGGCTTATGGCTAATTTTGAACTTAGTGAGGAGCAGGCAAAAGCCATCCTTGATATGAGGCTGCAAAAACTCACAGGTCTTGAGCGTGAAAAGATAGACAATGAGCATAAGGAGTTGATGGAAACCATCAAATGGCTGCTTGAGTTGCTGGCAGACCGTAACAAGATACTCAATGTCATCAAAGAGGAGTTAACCTCCATAAGGGACAAATACGGGGACGCCAGGCGCACCCAGATAGTAGAAGGCGGCGTGGACCTGGAAGATGAGGACCTGATACCTGTGGAGGACGTAGTGGTCACCATCTCCAACAGCGGATATATCAAGCGTATGCCTGTGGATACATACAGGCAGCAAAAGCGGGGCGGCAGGGGTGTCATAGGCATGGACACCAAGGAAGCCGATTTCGTGGAAGACCTGTTTTTAGCCTCGACCCATGATTACATCCTGTTCTTCACAGATACGGGCCGGGTTTACTGGAAAAAGGTCTATGAGATACCCGATGCATCCAGACAGAGCCGCGGCAAGGCTATAATCAATCTCATAGAGGTGGACAGCGGGGAGAGGATCACTGCCCAGATACCTGTTAAGACATTTGAAAGCGGCCAGTACATCATCAAGGCCACCAGGTTCGGAGTAGTCAAGAAGACCGAACTGTCGGCTTTCAAAAACCCCAGGCGGGGCGGAATAATAGCTATTACCCTTGATGAAGGTGATGAACTTGAGACAGTTAAGCTTACTGACGGCACCAAGGATATTATCATCGGCAGCCGTCATGGTAAAGCCATACGTTTCTCAGAGGCTGATGTGCGGCCTACCGGAAGGGGGGCCCGTGGTGTCAGAGGCATAAGGCTTGTGGCTGATGATTACGTGGTAGGAATGGACATCGTAAGAGACGATGCTACCCTGCTTACGATCACCGAGAACGGTTTTGGTAAGCGTACTGAGTTTAATGAATACAGGAAAATGAACCGGGCGGGCCAGGGTGTAATAACCATTATATCCAGTATCCGCAACGGTCTTGTCGTGGATGTTAAGGCCATTAATGAATCGGATGAACTGATGATAACAACATCGGACGGTATCATCATCCGGGTGCCTGTATCTGATATCAGGGTGCAGGGACGAAATACCCAGGGTGTCAAGATAATGAATGTCAAACCCGGAGATAAAGTAATGGCAGTAGCCAGGGTCGTTGGCGAGGATAACGGTATTGGAAAAGATAATATATAATAACAGCGTAAATATATTATAGTATTGCAATATTACAAGATTAACAAGATTACACAATATTACACAATATTACAAGAATTCTGGATTTCAGAGGGGATGAACTGAATGGAAGAATTAGTTGAGATACCATTTACTTATGACTATTTACCTGTGGGTCAGGATGCACAGGATATTTATGAAGAGCCTGTTGAGATACTGGTGAACCTTGTCCGTGAAGGGGAGATAAATCCTTGGAACATCGATATAGTGGAAATAACTGATAAGTTCCTGCACCATATTGAGAAACTGGAGCGTATGGATCTAAGGATATCAGGCAGAACACTCCATTATGCAGCTATCCTGCTGCGCATGAAGTCCAATATCCTGGTGGAGGAACCTGTTATTGAGGATGATTCGTGGGTCGATGATCTGGACTTTTTTGATGTGGACGAGTATCCTGTACCCAAACCACCTGTGAGGCGCTATTCCCAGCGCTCGGTCACACTGGATGAGCTGATACTTGAGCTGGAGAAAGCAGAAGTGGTCGAACGGCGAAAGACCATCCGTAAAAAAGCGAGGGAGACCATCGAACTGGCCCGGCCGACCACTGAACAGGTACTGAATGTCGCCCATGAGGAGGATATCGAAGGCAGGGTGGACACAATGAGGGAAACACTTAGCAGCATCCTGGAAGACAGGACATATATCGCGCTTAGTGAACTGCTGTCCGGGGACCGTTCAAATAAACTGATGACCTATATCTCACTACTGTTCCTTGCAACAAATAAGGAGATATGGCTTGAACAGGAAGAACTATTCGGTGAGTTATATATCAGGTATCCCGATTCACCGGGGGTATGTTCATAGGGGACCGTGAGATAATAGAGGCTGCATTATTCGCTGCAGGCGGACCGGTAGATCTTGCCACATTAAAGGAACTGGTAAGTAAAAAGAAAAAAACCCGTGCTATTGTACTCTCACTCATACAGGAATACCATAAGCGGCAATCCGGACTGGATATCCTTGAGGTGGAGGGCAAGTACGTAATGCAGGTCAAACCTGAATATGCAGACCAGGTCAGGAGTGTGGCCCCGAAGGAACTGCCATCTCCAGTGCTTCGGACCCTTTCCATGATAGCCTACCACCAGCCACTCCTCCAGAGCGACCTGGTAGAGAAACGCGGCAATGCCACCTATGACCATGTAAAGGAACTGGAGGCCAGGGGACTGATAAGCAGGAGCCCGGAAGGGAGGAGCCGGATACTTACCACTACACAGGGATTTGCCGAATATTTCGGGCTAAAATCCAGTGATCCTGAGTATGTCAAACAGAAGATCATCGAACTGGTATCCGAGCAAGGGCAGACCGGGCTTGACAAGTGGCTGGGTGTGAAGCCTACCGTAGGTGTTACAATGGGATATCTGTCCCTTATGTTCTTGCTGGGTATTGATAATTTCAAGGTTGTGGAGCCGTATAAACCCACAGAGAAAGATATCCTGCGAATAAAAGACGTGAGCAAGCTGGTGATATCAAAGGGGTACGGGGAGAAGGTTGCCGAATACTTTAATGGAGAGATCATAGAGGTGCAGGCTGTTACTTTCGATGACCTGCTTGGGACCATAGAAAAACTCTCACCTCTTGGCAATAAGGACAAGGTAAAAGCAGCAGTTGAAAAGGTAAGCGAATTAAAGGAACAATATTTATCCAAAACCCTTGGCATTACTACCAGGGTGAAGCCTGCTACCGATATGGTGGCCCGGCTCATTACCGATATGAAGCTCAATGTATCTGCCGGCGGGCTGCTGGTAGCCCCTGACTATGGATTATCAAGTGAGGGAGTAGATGTATCATCAGGTGCGGATATACTGGTGCCCTCACACCAGAATGCTGTGGATGACATTGTTAAGCGTGTATGCCAGCGCTATGATGCAATTATTAACGGGATTGACAATGGGACTAACAACGGGATTGACAACGGGATTGACAACAGGACTGACAACGGGACTGACAACGGGACTGACAACGGGACTGACAACGGGACTGACAACGGGACTGACAACGGGACTGACAACGGGGTTGCCGAAAAGGATTTCAAGGTCTGATCATTATTAGTACTGGATACAATATGGCCGATTATGATGTGATTGTAGTTGGTGGCGGTATTAGCGGCCTGATGTCTGCTATGACGCTTTCAAAACATGGGAAAAAGGTACTTGTCCTTGAAAAACATAGTTATGTGGGTGGAAATTGCAATAGTTACGATGTAAATGGATTCCAGGTGGACACGGGTGTCCATGCGATAACCCACCTGCGGGTCGGGCCGCTGCGCCGTCTTATTGATACATATTTCGATTATACCCCTATGTTCCTTGATCACGGGGCTTATCACGTCAGGACTCCAAACGGATTGTCAAAGATACCGTCCAACTTAAAGGAGTTTGCCACATTCGATGTCCTGCCAAAAATGGACCGGTTGCTGCTCAGCCAGTCCATTACAAAGGCTTTTACCCAGTCCACGCTTGGGTCTGACCTTAGCAACCAGTCAGTATATGATTACCTGCCTGGTGGGCTTTCAGAGGATTCACTGGATTTTATCAATGCTATGTGTTACTCATTGTCTGGTAAATCCATGTATGAAACCTCAGTACACAGGGTGCTGGCAGGCAGTGGTTATATGCGGGATAGTGTGCCTGAGAAATTCCTTGAGGATGAAGATATCGCCAAATCCTATATGGCCTTACTTGCAAATCATCTTACTGTGAGCCAGTTGAAGGGACACCTATCGATCCTGAGCAGGCTTGGCAATAATGATATTGGGTATTCCCAGGCATATCCGCGCAAGGGTCTTAAGGCGTTTTTGAATGCAGTTTTATTTTCCATGAATGATTCTGTTCAAATAAAGACTTCATCCAGGGTGACAGGAATAAATACCACACAAGGGGTTGTGAAAGAAGTGGTCACCCCTGAAGGGACTTACCAGGCTGATGTTGTGGTTTTTACAGGCTTTGCAAAGGACCTGCCTGCACTTACGGATAATCTCCCGTCATCATATATACAGGATATTGGCAGGATCGTGCAGACCCATAGTATGACAATATGGCTGGGTCTTGATACAAAGTTACCTGAGTTCGACTACACTGGCTCAGAAGTATGGTTCAAGCGCAGGGCTTTCTGGGCCATGCCAATTAGCAACTACGACAAGTCACTGGCACCTCCAGGCAAGCAGCTTGTCGGGTTCACTTTCATTGTTGATGAGTCTGTACCACTGGTAAAAGACAGGAAGCGGATGTATAATACCATACTGACTGCGCTGCCTGGTATCGAGGACCATATCGATATGACCCACTACCAGTATACTATTCCCGAAAAGGCTGCTGTGACCATTAATGGCTACTTTGCAGATACCAGGACACCTGTCACGAACCTGTATCTTGCAGGTACTGATACTGATAGCAGGAGTATGGGTATTACCAGGGCCGGTTATTCGGTTCTGGGATTATTGAAGGTCTTGCGTGAGGACCATCATATTGAATAAATGAATGTCAGTTCTTTTTCTTCCTGTCCCGCATATATTCTGAAAAACCTGAATTGAGCAGTACCAGAATTCCTGAAACGAATGTAATCAATCCAAACTCACTTGGGTATATTAATTCGCCTTTCACTATCAACAGGACTCCTGTATGCAGTATAATAAGACCAACAATGAACGCCGATATCTGGGGCCTGCCTGCGACGATGCCATAGTACAGCAGGGTGGCAGTCAATGTCCCAACACCGAAATAGATGAAAGAAGAACCATCCTGGCCATCCAGTGATATTATTATACCGGCTAACAGGAAAAGTATACCTAAAGCTGCCAGTGTGTTTTTTTTATTCTTGAACCTCATTTTACCATCTTACCTTTAACTATAGTATGGTATTAATAATTATGCGGGATATTAACAGGACGAAGAATATGGAAAAAGTAGCAAGTCATGGTTTTTTTAAGTTCCTTGCACCTATTTACGATATCGGGGCAAGGATTGCAATGATGGGACAGTATGACAGGCTGAGGAACCAGTTACTTGGAAAGATCGAGATAAAAAAAGGCAACCGTGTACTGGATATGGCCTCGGGTACGGGATACCTGGCTGAGCGCCTGGGTGTGGTTGATCTGGTATGTACTGATATTTCTATTGATATGATAAGACGTGCCAGGGCCAAGTCGAAAGGGGATTTTGTACTTGCCGATGCGCACAGACTGCCTTTCAAGGATGGGGTTTTTGATGCTACGGTCTCAAGTTTTGCCATGCATGAGGTGGCACAACCTTCTGATGTGATGGGTGAGATGTTCAGGGTACTGGGGCCGGGTGGAGAGATTGCGGTTATGGATGTGGTGCAGCAAACCAGGTTCTCAAAGAAGGTACTGCTGGAGATCTTCCATACTTTTGTTGAAATGCGGACAGCTACTTATGTTGATGTATCAGGGCTAAAGGATGCTTTTAGGCCCGCTGATGGATTTAATGTGCAGTGGGAGATGTTTGACCTGGTGGCGTTGGTGTTGGGTAAGAAGAGGGGTTGACTATTTATTTTTCAAAAAGTAATCCTGGCACTACTTGGATAAGAGATTAGCTTTGTTGGTAGTGTAAAGGAAAGGTCTCGCGACCATCTCCCTCATAAAATCGCAGGTATGGATTTCCTGTTAGATCGGGCTTTTATTTGTGGCGGGAATGCCGCCAATCACCAAGCCCACCTCTGGTTTGCTTTCGCTCCGGGCTGCGGCTGCCGATACTGGGGAATTGCGCACGATACTTCGCAGTGCCTCACTGCTCGTTTTCTTCGACAGGAAGCAGACCCGGGCGGGGTGATTTTAGTTTAGATTTTTAAAAAAAGAGATATGCAGTAAAGTAGGTATATTTATTGAATTAAATAGTTAATGAAAAAAATTTAATAACATAGGACTTATTATGTTACTTATTGATGTCTCAAGATGAGAGAGTAAAAGTATTTGTGAGCTCTACTGTTGAAGAATTAAAGGATGCAAGAGCTATTGCTAGAGAAGCAATCAATGATTTTCAATTCTCTCCTATAATGTGTGAAGATTGGGGTGCATCTACTGAAAGTAGTAGGAAAACTTACCTTGAAGAAATTAAAAACAGCGATGTATACATTGGGATATTTTGGAAAAATTATAGTGAGCCAACAGTAGAAGAATATAGAGAGGCAATAAGGCTTGGAAAAGAAATTTTAGTATATGTCAAAAAAGAAGAAAACGAACTTAGAAATGATAATTTGAAAGAATTTTTAACTGAAATTGAGAATTTAGACAGTGGGCATATTTATTATAAATATGACACCGTTGTTGATTTAAAAAAAAAAATAAAGGATAATATATCAAGGATTGTGAGCAAAAAAAAGGAAATGCCTTCAAAAAAAATATTTGATTATGATCATCTAATGAATTTTTGTAATAAACAAATTAAAAATAATATGGATTATCTAAAAGGAACGTATGAAAAAGATAAGCATAAAAAATATATTTTAGATTTGTATGTAGAAAGAGATGAATTAGAAGGCGATTTTAAATTTTTTTTAGACTCATCTGAAAACTGTGCTGTTGTAGTTGGTGAAGCAGGTATCGGAAAAACGAATTTGTTCTGTCATCTTCCCGAGAAATTTGTTAATATGATGCCCGTTTTATTTTATGATGCGAAAAGTTTCTCATATGTTAATAAAACAATTGAGGATGAAATTATAGATGATTTTAATCGTGAATTTAATACACAATTGACTTTTTCTGAACTTGTCAATAGTATCGATAAAATCATAAATGAAAAACAAACAAAAATTGTAATTTTTATTGATGCAATAAATGAATGCTTACGTCCTGATGCTTTGAAAGTGGACCTAGCGAAAATTGTTCAAAAAAATAAAACCATAAAATTTTTTATAAGTTGTAGAGATATTGATTGGAATTTTTTTTCTAATAACAATGATGAACTTTTACAAAACTTATTTTGCCATAAAAATCCAAAACCCCCTCCCAGAGAAAGAGTATTATGGTTTAACAAATTTACAGAAAAGGAATTTGTAAATTCATGGGAAAAATATAAAGAAGTATATAATTTAGATGGGGAGCTTACTGAAGAAGTAAAAAATATTTGTATGCACCCAATTATGTTGCGCTTTCTAGCAGAAGCATACGAAGGAGAACAATTACCCAAAGATATTCGAAGAAAACAAATTTTTGATAAATATTGGGAAAGAAAACTTTTACAAACAGGTAGAAGATTTAAAGCCGAAGAACAAATCTTCAAAATAATCTCAGCATTAAAAGAACGAAACGTTACTGAACTACCAGAAACAGAGGTTTACAGAATATTAGGGGAAACCACTGATGAACAGAATTCAACGGTTACAAAAATATTAAGCGAAGATTTAATCACTTTCAGAGATAAAGAAAATATTATTTTACAGTTGAGACTTGATAAAGT
>Ga0255457_1024_pt1 | contig 35078 bp, 36 predicted proteins | sample ANMaggQBNCT02L10_FD_182650 | JGI IMG/M metagenome (GOLD analysis project Ga0255457, IMG submission 182650) | Sediment cell enrichment communities from methane seep in Santa Monica Basin, California, United Staets - ANME aggregate JGI... | ecosystem: Environmental > Aquatic > Marine > Cold seeps >...
GACCTTAGATTTCGTGCGATTAAGTATCGTATTTTAGTACACTGCCAATTTTTCAGTCAATATCATTCTATTGTCAGCCACATCCAAAGCGGTATAAACCTGATACTCTTTCCTTTATGCTCCTCCACTGAATCGTAATCCCCGGTAATAACAAGCAGGTCACCACATTCCAGCTGGTCACTTGCCTTAACCAGGGCCCTGACCTCCCGCTTCTTAACATTAGCATCGTCAACATCCCTGCATACCTGTATCAACTGCTCAACCCTGCCCCCTGTTTGCACTACAAAATCAACCACTTCTTGCTGCGGGTTCTTCCAGTAGAAAATATCTGTCAATGCCCTCTTGCGCCGCTCAAGCTCCAGGAATACCACATTTTCCATCTTCTTGCCATAATCCCTGGAAATCTCTGTAAGTCTGGCAAACCCCACATCACATAAATATACTTTGTGGATGGACAAATCCCTTTTCCTGATAGAATAATCGAATCTGGGCACAAGAAACACGAACACCGAATCCTCCAGCATGGACAGGTATGAGTACAGGGTATTTTTACTTGCCTTGATTCCCTTTGACTTAAGGGTAAGATACTGCTTATGCACGCTGAATTCTTTGGAGTATGAAACTGTCAGGGACTTTACAAGCCATTTGATCAACTGTGTGTTTTTTATCTTATATCGCTCAACAACGTCCCTGTACACCACCAGGTTGAAATATTCATTTAATATCCTGAGCCTGGTTTCAGGATTCTCTTCCAGTATGATCTCAGGGAAGCCGCCGAATTCTAAATACTGGTCCAGCAATCCTTTCAGTAGCGATTTTTCCATTGAGCTCAATCTATTCGTGTCAAAACCCGGATGTTCCATTTCCAGGAATTCCTTAAAAGAGAAGGGCAGCAGGAGATAGGACAGCGTCCTGCCGCGAAGGGACGTAGATATCTCTCTACTCAATAACCGGGAACTGGAACCGGTAAGATATATTTCAAAACCTTCATCGTGCAGGGAGCGTACTGCAATCTCCCAGTTATCTATCATCTGTGGTTCGTCAAAGAAAATAATGCACTTTTTGCTTGTTGAAGCCGGATACAGCTGCCAGTGTATTTTTATGATATCCCTGATCTCCTTGAAACGTACATCCACAAGTCTCGGGTCTTCAAAGTTAAGATACAGGATGCGTTCCTTTTCAACCCCGGATGCCATCAGTTCACCAATCTTTTTAAACAGGAACGAAGTTTTCCCTGCCCGCCTTGGACCGATAATGGATTTGATCTTATTGCTTTTGTTTACTTCCAGTTCTCTTTCTGCCAATTCGGGTAGTGCTCTTTTCTGGAAGTCCAGCAAATATTCCTGTATCTCTAAATGTTCCATGATCAATTAAGAGGGAAATAAATATATAAATATTTCCCTGTTAGTTGAACTAATTCCATGAAATATAGGTAAATTCTTACTTCATAAACTCCAATACCTAGTCCATGCAGCTCACAGAAAGAATATTAGCAGGCAAAGGGGATATCAAAGCCGACATCATCCTCGAACACTGCAGAATAATCAATGTCAACACCAAAGAAATCCTCAACGCTGACATCGCCATCCAGTCAGGTTACATTGTCGGTATCGGCGATGTATCAGGCCTGAGAGATGCAAATACCAGGATCATCGACGTAAACCACAGCTACGTATCCCCTGGCCTGTTGGATGGGCATGTCCATTTCGAATCCAGCATGGTCACCCTGTCCCGGTTCGCACGAAAAGCACTGGAGCACGGTACTACAGGCATTGTTATCGACCCGCACGAGATAGCAAATGTACTGGGCAGGCAGGGCATTGAACTGGTACTGGAAGAGGCAAAGAGCCTGCCACTGAACATCTTTGTTGCCATATCCTCGTGCGTACCTGCCACGCCTTTTGAGACATCAGGTGCTTCTCTTGACGCCGCTGATGTACGGGCAATGATCGGGAATGAGATGGTAGTGGGACTGGGCGAGGTAATGGACTTCCCTGGCGTATTAAGCGGCGATGCCAGCAAACTGGCCATGATACAGGGGGCCCGGGAGCGCAGGCTGGTAGTAGACGGGCATGCGCCAGGCTTAATGGGGCCTGACCTGTGGGGTTATATGTTAGCCGGTATTTCCAGTGACCACGAATCCCTCACCTATGTGGAGGCGCTGGAGAAACTGCGCATGGGAATGAAGCTGATGCTAAGGGAAGGTTCGGCAGCAAAATGCCTTGAAAATTTCCTGCCTCGTTTGCTGGAGGAGGGTGTATCCCTGGAGAACGTGTTCTTTGTTACCGATGACAAGCACCCCGAGGATTTGCTGGCAGGCTACATGGATGCAATTGTGAGAAAAGCCATTGCCCTCGGCCTGGATCCCCTGGATGCAATATCCATGTGTACCATAAACACAGCCCGGCATTACCGTATCGACCACCTGGTGGGTTCCATCAGCATAGGCCGCAGGGCTGACCTTGTCATCCTTGACGACCTGGAAGAATTCAGTATACATTCAGTGATCGCCGGCGGCACCCCTATTACCCCAATTGAGACACAGACACCTGTTTTCAATTACCCTGATCATGTACTTGATACGATCAAGTACAGGGAGATAAAGCCACAAGACCTGCAGATAATTTATGCACCGGGTAGCAGCGTATCAGTAAATGTTATCAAGGTTTTCCCTGACCGGATATTTACTGAGAAGGACAATGCAAAACTTGTTACTGACGGGTCAGGTGTGCTGCTGCCTGATGCAAACAGGGACATCCTCAGTACGGCCGTTGTCGAGCGCCATGGTAAGAATGGTAACATCGGACAGGGTTTTGTCAGTGGGTTTGGCCTGAAGTCGGGTGCTTTTGCACAGAGCATCGGGCATGACAGCCATAATGTGGTTGTGACAGGGACCGACCATGCCGATATGGCACTGGCAGCAAATGCTATTAAGGAGATGAAGGGGGGCATTGTGCTGGTGCAGGATAAAGAGGTGCTGGACAGCCTGTCACTACCCTTTGCCGGGTTGTTAAGCCCGGACCCAGTGGAAGAGGTGGCCCTGGAGCTGGATGGATTGCATGGAACAATTAAGGAAATGGGGTGTACTCTGCCAGCGCCATTTATTACACACTCTTTCATTGCACTGCCTGTGATTCCGAAGTTGCGGCTGACAGACATGGGGCTGTTCGATGTAGAAAGATTTGAGATGATCGATGTTGTGTCTGGTAATGCAATAAGCTGAAATATCTTCATGGGAGCTTGTTAAACAACAGAAGCAATAGGATGTATTCTTTTAAATTAAATTTATGATGGATCAGAAAAACAAATTGATCTGAAGATGGCGAAAATATTGATATGGAATGCGAAGTGTTGGGGTTGAAATTAGTATTGTTTCCCAATCTCAGAATGATAACATAGGTTGTAGAGGTCCTTTGCCACAAGATTTAAATATAGAGTCATTGCAAACTGTTTACAAAATCAATTAAATTAAAATCGTAATATTTGTTGATATTGCAAGGAGTTTGGGCAACAATTCAATAAAATGGGATGGTTCAAAGATGAAAGATTCCAGAGGTAAAGAAATCTTTATTGGTGATCGTGTAAAAGTTCTCTGTAACTTTGACAATAAAATCCATGAGGGAGATGTTTTCAGAGTGGATCGAAAACATATAGAAGTAGATATCCCAATGCATAGAATTTCCGTATATGATCACAAAAAAATTACGAAACTTCACGAAACCAAAAAAAAACACAGATAATTGTTCTCGCTGTTCACTACTAATATATATGGGAAATTATACATTCTTATATGAGCTTCTCAATCCCATACAACTGATATTGTGATCAAGAACTAGAATGCAGTTCAATATTTTCTTACTCAACCAGTAGTCCATCTGTGACAAATGGTTGTTTTTGTGTTATTTACCAAAGTATTTATCAGGTTTGTTATCAATACCAATTTTATACATGTCTGAGAAATTCTTTAATGTAATCATAAATATGCTAAAGGAACGCCAACTTTCCATAAGTAGCATATCCAGGCAACTGAAATCAGAAGGATATGACCAGCACAGGTTGATCATTACCGGATACCTCAGGGCGTTATATGACACTGGTTATCTTATAGAACAAGAAATTCCCCCTTCAAAGGTATATTCATATAACCACAGGGAGCAGGAAACCGACCTATACCGGATACTTGAGGATCGCCTGAAGGATGTGGATCCCGAGTACAGGTACCCTGTTGTAGTATACATATTAACAAGCCTGTTGAACAGGCCGTGTTTCAGGTATGAATTAAGCCTTATCGGGATTACGCCCCAATCCAGCCCTTATGTAAGGGAATCCAGGAATGAAAGGCTCAAGGAGTTCAGGGAGGACATCAGCAGGTTTGATATCCCCGAAGGTGATAAAGCATATGAGATGAACGGACATGATGCAGGTGTGATCTTGCACAGCTCTGATGTCATCTGTGGTATTATGAAAAACCTGCTGGACCTGACCGGGCTCAAATCCCGGTATCATTCCACCCGGATAACAGAGTTTATGGAACACAAAGATCGCTAGATTGATGCCAGGTGGATGATAATTGGGAAAGTCTCACCAACGTTCTATGGAATATACATCAAAATATGGTGAAATGCAAAATTAATATAGACACAAATTTCACAGATTACACTGATTTTCACAACAACTATTAATCTGTGTAATCAGTGTAATCTGTGTCTCAAAATTCCGAGCAATATGATCAATACCTCTACAATAATACTGGCTGGCGGCCGGGGTAAGCGGCTCGGGTATAAGGAGAAAGCCCTGATACCCATAAAGGGTAAACCGATCATAGAGCATACCATCGAAGTCCTTGAAGGAGTGGTGGATGAGATTATTGTGTCAGCAAGGGATGACAGGCAAAAGCAACTCCTTGAAGAATATACCGCAGGTCGGATAATCGTAGTAGATAAATATGTTGATGTGGGGCCCCTTGCCGGCATCCTTGAAGGACTGAAGGCAGCTGGTGGTGAATACGTTTTTGTTGTTGCCTGTGATATGCCTCTCCTCAATGTAGGGGTGGTGGAATTGTTGTTCAAACGCGCTCAGGGACATGATGGCGCACTACCTGTAGGTGATGACGGAATATATGAACCCCTGCATGCGGTATATCGTACCGGACCTATGCTGGGCAGGACCGAAAAGTCTATCGAACAGGGTGAAAGGTTCATTCTGGCGCCCATCTTTGATCTGGAAGATATGGTGCTTATAGAAATGGATGAGATCAGGGAGCTGGACCCGGAACTCAAGACATTTTTAAACGTAAATACGCTTGAGGATATTGAAAAATATAATATTTGAGGGAAGACCTGCTAAACTTTGCATCCGCACTCCTTTTCCTGGAGAATCCTGATCTGCTCATCATAAGGAACCACGAAAATGCTCTGTACATCCTCGCCGGTTGCAAGTACCGGATCAAGTGGAGTATGATGATTGTAACCTCTTGCCTTCATCTCCCTGACAAGTTCCTCATGCCTCAGATACAGGGCTTTTAGCCTCCCCCTCCATCTTGTGATCTCAGGATGGTTGGCATATGCTTTCTTGCCATTGGTGATGACAGACCACACAGCATGTAGTTCCCTGTGCTCACCAAGCAAGTGGTTCCGGCAAAATCTGTCAGGTGGGATGTCCCAGATTCTCATGATCAACACGTCCATCAAATTTCTTGATAAAGAATATATATATCCACTTCAAAAAGCATGGTATTTTGACCGGATTTACAGGATGTTGACGTTGCGGTATATCCTGTCGATCCTGTTAATCCAGTCTAATAATTTTTAAATCACCTTTAGATTTGAAGTGGATATGAACATATGTTATTATGTAATTATGTTGTTATCTGAAATGTTTTAACAAACCTTATACCCATCAAATCATATATACATCCATCCCACAAGGAGGTCCTGGAAATAAAAGAAGAGATCTGGATTGAAAAATATCGTCCACACACCCTGGAAGATGTGGTTGGACAGGACGAAATAGTAAAACGCCTCCAGTCATACGTAAAATCCCGCAATCTGCCCCACCTGCTGTTCTCCGGCCCACCCGGCGTTGGCAAAACTGCTTCAGCCATTGCTGTTGCCAAGGAGCTGTTCGGCGACACATGGACAAATAACTTTACCGAACTAAACGCAAGTGATGAGCGCGGTATCGATGTAGTACGTAACAAGATCAAGAACTTTGCCCGCACATCCCCACTGGGCGAAGCAGATTTCAAGATAATTTTCCTTGATGAGGCCGATGCACTTACCTCTGACGCCCAGAGTGCACTAAGGCGCACCATGGAGAAATATACCAGCAACTGCCGGTTCATTCTCTCGTGCAATTACTCATCAAAGATCATAGACCCAATCCAGTCCAGGTGTGCCGTATACAGGTTCGCTCCTATTTCACTTGAAGCCATCCAGCAGCGTATAGCCCATATCGCAGGGATAGAGGGGCTTGAGGTCAACGACGAGGGCATGGAAGCCATAAAATACGTTTCCATGGGTGATATGAGAAAAGCAATTAACGCGCTCCAGGCAGCCGGATTGCTGGATAAAAAGGTAGACATGGAAGCAATCTACCAGATCACTGCCACTGCCAGACCAGAGGAGATAGGCAGCCTCATAGATCTGGCACTGGGCGGGGACTTTATCGGTGCAAGGACCAAGCTGGACACTCTACTTATCAACCAGGGCTTATCTGGCGAGGATATTATTGTCCAGATACACAGGACCATGTTCGACAAGAGCATTCCCGATATCCTTAAAGTGAAATTGATGGACCGTATCGGCGAGATCGATTTCAGGCTGACAGAAGGTGCCAATGAACGGATACAGTTAGAGGCACTGCTTGCTTATTTTGTCCTGGCCGGGAAAGGAAATGACAGTTAGCACCACTATTGCTGCTCATATTTCCTGGATTCCTGACTGGGCAGCTACCGTTATCATTGCCATGATGCCGGTGGCAGAACTGAGGGGTGCCTTAACCATTGCACTTGCCCCGGCCGAAGTTGGCGGTTACGGTATGGCTGTCCCTGAAGCGTACTTCCTTGCCGTGATCGGTAATATGATACCTGTCATTCCATTATTGCTGTTCCTTGGACCGGTATCTGATTTCCTGCGACGCTGGAAAGTGTGGGATGTATTCTTTACCTGGTTGTTCACCCGCACTCAACACAAGCACAATGCAAGGTTCGAGAAATATGGTACGCTGGCACTTACTTTATTTGTGGCAGTACCCCTGCCTGTCACCGGAGCATGGACGGGATGCGCTGCTGCATTCGTGTTCGGTATTGAATTCAGGCATGCCTTGCTTGCGATATTTACGGGCGTACTGATAGCCGGGATCGTGGTAACTGCACTCACGCTGACAGGGATCGGAATATTTGAATTGTTCTGATGGAATAGTAATAAATTTGAAGTGGGTGTAGAAATACATACTATTGACTTGAATTGAACAAGAGGTTTCAATGATCAACTCAGACTGGGAAGGACCGTGGGTTACGGCAGACCATGCTTTTGACATTATGCGCCAGGGGATTGAAGGGGGTGATAGACTTTTCACGAATATCAGCGCCTATGACGATTACCTGGCATACGTTGTTAAAAAGAAGGGCTATGAACCCGGAAACACCCTTGCATTGATTGCACCGTTTTTGATAGCCTTCGGCCTGGATAATGATTTCCTTGTGGAAAAGGCAAAGGATAATGCCAATTTCATTGCCGGTTCCATCAAGGCAATAGAGCTGCTAAGACGCAGTTATACGGTGAATATCATCAGTACCAGTTACCACCAATATGTACATTACACAGCCTACCTGGCAGGCGTACCTGAAGAAAATACATACTGTACGTGGTTTCCCATTGATGAATATGCCAGTGAGATGTCAGGTGCCGATAAGGACCTTGTCAGGGAAATGGCCCTGACCATTATGTCTATGCCGCCCCTGGATATTGATACGAATGACGGGCAGGATGTACTTGATGAAAATACTGTCTGTTCTATCGGGCAGATGGATAGCTTTTTTTGGGACATACTCCCTTCTACTGGTTTTTGTAGTGTGCTGGAAGAGGTACAACCGGTAGGCGGCACCCGTAAATATGAGGCAGTGATAAGTGCTCTTGATAAGCAAGGGCTGGACATGAAGCAATCAGCTACCATAGGCGACAGCATCACTGACTGGAAAATGCTGGATCTTACCAGGGATGCCGGAGGACTGGCTTTATCATTCAATGGCAATGAGTATGCAGTATCCAACTGTAATGTGGCTGTGATGTCAGGGAACTGCATGGTTACGGCACTACTGGTGGAGGTGTTCGAACTAGGCGGGCTCGGGGCGGTTGAAGCACTGGTTTTGGATTGGGGCTGGCCTTCTATTAAGGAACTTTACCAGCAGGGGAAGGTTGATAGTGCTATCTATAATGCATTCAGGCACGCATTCACAGGTTCGGATTTTCCACATGCGGTTTGGGTAACAGAGGAAAATCTGGATGAGACTGTTGAGGTCAGTAAACGCTACCGCAGGTCGGTCAGGGGTACGCAGATCGGGGCGCTGGGGTGAGTTTTGTTAAGGAAGCCTGATGAACGATGTTCTATTTTTCGATTGGTAATTCCTATCATAATCGCCAAGATTGTTTGCATTATTACTAATATATTAGCAATAATGGTGCCTTTTGGATATGTCAGGATTTTATTCATTCCATTGTGGCTGTTTTTGCTTGCGTTTTAAAACCCTGGTTTTAGGTATCATCAATGTATTACCAATTATTAGGATTACGATACTTAGTATTATGAGTCTGTTTTTTAATGTATAGGAAACTCCACGAAACTTATTAACCCCATCGCAACCAATCCTATATCAATGACACAGCCCCATATTCCCCCAGACCTCAAACCCATCATCGATTTCCACGGCCATTTCTGTCCGGGCCTGGTACTTGGCTACCGCGCTGCAAAGGCAGGCATGGAACGAATTCATGCCATGCGCTCGGAAGATGAAGAATTGATAGCAATTGTGGAGAATAATTCCTGCGCAGTTGATGCCATACAGTACATGACCGGCTGCACCTTTGGTAAGGGCAACTTATTTTTCAGGGATTACGGCAAGCATGTATATACCCTGGCACTCCGTCCCAGTGGCCGTGGTGTACGGGTAAGCCTGAAGGGCACTATGTTCGAAAACGAGGATCGTGATGAGCGGATTGCGCAGATGTTGAGCATAGATGAAAATGAGTTGTTCGACATACGGGACGTTACCATTGAACTGCCGTCGCATGCCCGGATACATGAATCAGTAGCATGTTCCAGGTGCGGGGAGCCTGTAATGGAGACAAGGATCAAGGAAAAGGATGGAAAAGGTTACTGCATTCCATGTTTTAATGAAAAGTCCTGACAAAAGTATAATAATGAAGGGAAAAGGGAATATAGACTGCTCAATAATATTCCATGATAAATAACAATGGATGGTTAACAATGGTATATGATGTAATCATAATCGGTGGCGGTCCTGCCGGACTTTCCGCAGGCATATATGCCAAACGTGCAATGATGAATGCCCTGCTTATAGAGAAAGTTGGATTGGGCGGGCAGATCACCAAGACCCATATGCTTGAGAATTACCCGGGTTTTCCCGAGGTTAGCGGCATGGAACTGATGGAGAAGATGGAAGAACATACTAAGAAGTTCGACCTTGAGATAAAATTTGCCGACGTCAGGCAGATCAAGGACGGAGGCGACGTCAAGACTGTCGTGACATCTGACGGTGAGTTCGAGACCAGATCCGTAATTGTTGCCACAGGTACCAGGCCAAAGAAACTGGGCGTGCCAGGCGAAGACGAATTCACAGGCAGGGGCGTATCTACCTGCGCTACGTGTGATGGTTTTTTCTTTACAGGCAAGGACGTGGCGCTGGTAGGCGGCGGCGACAGCGCCATTGTTGAAGCCATCTTCCTTACTAAAATGGTCAACAAGGTATATGTCATTCACCGCAGGGATGAACTGAGAGCCGAAAAGATCAACCAGGAAAGGGCTTTCAAGAACCCAAAGATAGAGTTTGTCTGGAACTCAAACCTGCAGTCGATCGAAGGTACCAATACTGTTGAAAAGGTAATAGTCAAGAACAAGCTAACTGATGAGATCACAGAGATACAGGTAGGGGGCGTGTTTATGTATGTGGGTGTGGAACCTGGCACGGATTTTGTCGAAGCCGATAAAGATGGGAACGGTTTTCTTATTACCGGTCCTGACCTGTCCACTTCAGTACCAGGGATATTTGCTGCAGGAGATTGCCGGACCACATTACTGCGCCAGGTAGCTACGGCAGTTGCTGATGGTGCCCTGGCTGCGGTCTCAGCAGAACGCTACCTTGCCGGGATAGAATAACGAAGTGAATCACAACCGGAACCACAGCTGGAATCACAACTGTTATCTATTCATATCTCTTTTATTTTTTCATGAAACCGGGCGGGCAGATGCTTGAGATAATCAGGCTGCTTAAGGATGAGTATCCAATTTCAAGGACTGCACTCAGGTATGAAACACCTCACCAGATGCTTGTAGCTACTATCCTTTCAGCCCAGTGTACTGATGTTAGGGTTAATATGGTAACTGAAGAACTCTTCAGGAAATACAAAGGGATAAATGAATTTGCCGAAGCTGACCTGCAGGAACTGGAACAGGATATCAGGTCTACAGGTTTTTACAGACAGAAAGCAAAGAATATCAAGAACAGCAGTATTGCAATCCTTGAAAATTTCAGCGGTAATGTCCCTGATACCATGGAAGAACTGATTACCTTGCCAGGTGTGGCCCGAAAGACCGCCAATGTCGTACTGTCCAGCGCCTATGACATCACTGAGGGGATTGCAGTGGATACCCATGTGAAGCGGCTGTCCTTCAGGCTGGGGCTGACCCGGCAAACGAACCCGGATAAGATCGAGCAGGACCTGATGAAGCTGGCCCCGAAGGGGGAGTGGAGCGACTTGTCATACAGGCTCATACTGCATGGCCGTGCAGTGTGCGGTGCCCGCAAACCTGAACATGGTATATGTATGTTGCAACATCTTTGTCCGAGGAAGGGAGTGGAATGAAACCTGAACAATATAGGAATAAACGTGATTCTTCCGGGATAACTGAACCCGAAGGTGCGGGTAAATCTTCAGGCGACAGTGTCTTTGTTATCCAGGAACATGATTCCAAAAAGTTACACTGGGACCTGCGCTTAGAGATGGGGGGTGTACTCAGGAGCTGGGCAGTGCCAAAGGAACCACCAACCGAGCCGGGAGTGAAAAGGCTGGCCATACCAACCGAGGACCACTCCCTGGAATATGCCGACTTCGAGGGTGAGATTCCAAAAGGGCATTACGGGGCCGGGACTGTCAAGATATGGGACAGGGGCACATTCGAGCCGTTGGAAGTGGATGATGAAAAAGGAAAGATAATCTTCAGGATGGAGGGGCAGCGGCTATCAGGCGTGTACTGTCTTATCAGGACCAAACCCAGAGGCGACAAGGAGCAGTGGCTGTTTTTCAGGAAAAAGGGTGAATGAACTTGCGGTACTTTTGATCATCATGGATATATAACTTACGGAATATTTTGGCAGACATTTAACCAATATTTGCACAAAATCAGGATTTGCACAATCACAGCCTTTCAGCCCCTACATCCTCCCAGTCCTTCACCAACCGCTTCACTAGCTCTCACAATCATCAAAATCACAGTCCTCTCAAACCTCTGCACACGAGAATCTGTCATCAAAACCAGAAGAGGACAGTATTTTCTACCTAATTCACAACCCACGCATTTCTTGTTTTATTAAAATCGCGGGCGCATGTAGAATTGTTAGAATTAAAACCTGTTCAGTTTCTAACCTGTAGATAATCCTGTAGTTCTGGAAAATAATTTCCCTGATATTTTCTTCTTCAGCTTCCGGAACTCTACGCCCCATTTCAGGAAAAGTTTCCAACCTTTCTACTGCTTCAATAATTCTCTCGATGAACAAGGATGCATAATATTCTGAATCACGTTTAATGTAATCCCTGATGCTCTCAAGGTCTTGAAGAGCTGGTTTAAGTCCACAGGATCCTCATTGCGGAAGAAACCTCTTCTTAACATCATCATGATACACGATGCGCCCTTCATCAGCAGCTTTCAGGGCGACTGCTAACTTCTTTTTAACATAGAACTCATACATGATGTCGTCCCAGGTTATCTGGTCAGGCAACTTATCGATGAGTCTCTTTGCTTCTTCTTTAGCAATGCTCATAACTAATTTTCACCTAAATATTGTGTGTATTAATAACTTTCCTGATTTTCTATACCAGATTCATATATTGATTATGTAATGATTTAACTGTTTTAAATAGCTGAATTCCCAATCACATCTCAAACTCCAACCGCTCCACCAGCTCCTTCACCCCCATACACACCACCACAAAAGACTAAATATTTCTACCTCAAATACCATTATCCATTACACTAACTATAAGGAGAGGAACAATTTGAATAAAAGCATCACATATTTCGAAAAGCCAGGGGAAATAAACACCCTCGCCGTAATTGAAGCCGTCAAGACCCGCGCACTTGAACTGGACATCAGGGAAGTGGTGATTGCCAGCACTTCAGGAAAGGCCGGAGCAGCTATGGCAGAGGCCCTGCAAGATACTAATATCAAAATAATCGTGGTCACCCACCAGTACGGAACAACTGAAGAAGGAAAATGGGATATGGAAAGCCAGTACGTCTCCCGGTTGAATGATATGGGTGTAGAGATCGTATCCCAGTCACATTTGTTCTCAGGTGTAGAGAAGTCGCTGTCCAGAGACACAGGCGGGATAAGCCGGATAGAGATCGTAGCTGATACCCTGCGCAAGCTCTTTGGTAAAGGTTTCAAGGTTGCCGTGGAAGTAGTTCTAATGGCAGCGGATTCCGGCGCACTGTCAATGGAAAGTGATGTCATTGCAGTGGGCGGGACAGCCAACGGCGCAGATGTGGCCTGTGTTATCAAGCCTGCACATTCCAATAACTTCTATGGCCTACAGATAAGGGAAGTCATCTGCATGCCAAGGGAAAAATAAGGTTTATATGCTGAATTTTGAAAATATTAACCACAAACTCCTTAAATGCAGAAGAAACAATATATTATTTAAATTATCTTCACCGAGGTGTCAATAAACATATGAGAAAATGGAAAACAGACTGGGGACTTCAAAGCAGGATGTTCTTCACAATGTTTTTACTTGCAGCAGTGTACCTGTTCTTCCTGGCAGTTTTATTCTCCCAGGGTGCAGGCATGAGCGTCATGCTCATCTTTATTGGAGGATTCATGTTCCTCCAGTATTTCATGTCAGATAAGCTGGTCCTGTGGAGTATGGGGGCCAAGATCGTATCTGAAAGTGAACAACCAAAACTTCATGAAATGATCACAAGGTTGTGTGCCATAGCAGATCTGCCAAAACCTAAAGTGGCTGTTGTTGAAAGCCCTATGCCAAATGCTTTTGCAACAGGCCGAAGCCCGAAGAAGTCCGTAGTGGCTGTAACCACCGGTATAATGAAGACATTGAACCAGGGTGAACTGGAAGCAGTGCTCGCCCATGAACTGAGCCATGTAAAGAACCGGGACGTCATGGTAATGACCATTGCCGGCTTCCTCTCAACAGTGGCTTTCTTTCTTGTGCGGTATCTGTTGTTCTTCGGGGGAGGGCAAAGAAGTAGAGAGTCGGGCGGTATTATGGCAGCATGGCTGGTATCGATCCTGGTCTGGATAGTAAGCCTCATACTTATCAGGACGCTTTCCAGATACCGTGAATTCTCGGCAGACAGAGGAGCGGCCCTGATCACAGGTGCACCTTCAAACCTGGCTTCTGCCCTAATGAAGATCAGCGGCATCATGCCCAGAATACCAAAAGACGATCTGAGAAAAGTAGAGGGCATGAATGCCTTTTTCATAATCCCTGCATTGTCGGGCTCGTCAGTCATGAAACTGTTCTCAACCCATCCATCTGTTGAGAAACGTATTGCTGCACTTGAGAAATTAGAAACAGAGCTGGAATTTTAATGGGATTCCTGGATGCTATATTGGGGAAGAGTAAACTTCCAAAAGCTAAGGTAGATAAACTCTTTGCCATTTCCACAGCCAGCATTACAATGGACGTTAACCTGGGACTAAAACCTGTAGGGTCAGCAGGTATCTGTTTCAAAGCCATGCAATCTTCCAGGTATGCTGCAGCACGATTGGAAATAGAAGAACTGCTCCAATATAGCTGTAAGGAGACAGGTACTGAGTACAAGGTGCAAAAGGACGAATTCAATTATTTGTGGGTGGTACTGAAAGACCCGGATTTTGAAGACCTGGTAACCAACATCCATCTTGTTTCCCAGACCCTGATAGAGCATGGGTTCAGCGAACAGCTTTTATGCGCCATCTACCGATTCCAGGGTGAAGGCACAGTCTACTGGATATATAATTATAAACAGGGGGCTTACTATCCATTCGTGCCCAAAGGGGACCACCAGAGGGATAACACACTGGAATTCAGGCTCAGATCAGTCATGGAAAGCGAACTTCCCATAGAAAAGAATGTGGAAAAATGGTATCCCCTCTGGGGAATACCAATATAATTCTACAAATTAATCTTCGATAAGACCATCCCCACTGAATATATCGGCAGCTTCTTTCAGGGTCAGGTCTGCAGGTGGTACAATGAGGTCTGATTCCATGATCTCAGCATCATCCAGGGGCTTGCCATTTTCTTTTATCATGGCAATAAGCTTACCCAGCTCTTTTTTGAAATCACTTTCATTTTCTTTAGCTACGTAATCCACGATCCGGTTGTCAATGACGTTCAGTTCGTCAAGCAAGCTGCTGGGTATCCTAAACTGTCCCTCTTCCATTATCCTGACAATCATTTGCCTACCTCCTCCTTCAAGGATTCAAGTTCGGATTCAATATTGCTGGTTGCACTGATCTTGGCAAGCTCCTTTTCGATATCGTCCTCCCCACCAGTAAAGTCTTCCAGTGTACCCGCCTCAAGGAGTTCGTCCAGTGCTGCCGAGCGTGCCTTCATGTCCTCTGTCTTCTCTTCAGCCCTCTGGACAGCCATGCCCACATCTGCCATTTCCTCACTGATACCTGTTACTGATTCAGTGATCTTGACCTGCGCTTCTGCAGCAGAGTACTGGGCCTTGATGGTCTCCTTTTTGGTCCTGAAGGACTCGACCTTGGCAGACAGTCTTCTTTCTGTGGCCTGGAGCTTCTCCTGTTCTTTATTCAGGTCTTCTATCTGCTTGTCAAGGGACTGGACCTGGGACATCAGTCCGTTCTTCCTCTCCAGTGCAATGCGCGCCAGGTCTTCCCTGCCTGACTTTACTGCATCCCGGGCCTGGCCGGTTAGCTTATCGATATTCAGGTTCAGTTTTGCCTTTTGCAGTTCAAGCCGTTTCTTGGAAGTGGTAACCTCAGCTACACCTCGTTTAACATTCTGCAATAATTCAAGCTGCTTCTGGTAAGAGTAATCCAGGGTTTCCCTTGGATCTTCCATCTTATCAACCAACTTGTTCATTTTTGCTTTTACAACAGTTCCCATCCGATTCAATAAACCCATATTATGTCCTCCTTTCTTGTAGTGATATTTATTTGCTCCAATATTTAAATTACATTTCAATATTCATTTTACATTCGCATATTAAAATGTCATTCGCATTTTATCTGGAATATTCTCTTTTTTATTAATAGTCCAGAACCATATAAGTAATTACCATTTATCTTTTTCACAAAATTTGATAATCTATATAAACTTCTCTAACAATCTAAGACTAAACTAATAATTTATAGGTGATATCGGTTGCGTGGAAAAATCTTCAAACAGGATGTGCAAATGTTCGCTCTTTTCGGGTTTATGCTTCTCCCGATCTTTTACCTGAGCTATACCAACAAACTGGGAGGACAGTGGAACATAAACCCCATTGTACTGTTCATACTAATGGCAGCCATGTTACTGCTGTCGTTCGCTGAAATCCCCATCTACAATATCAGGACAAAGAAGCCGGAACTTTCAGATGAGAAAAAGGAACTACTTAGTGAGTTTTATTCGGTCCCGCTGGCAGATGAAATGGAGGGTGGGGATAAACTGATATTTAATACACCCATAACCTTGAATTTGGGCGGTTTTATCCTGCCAGTCATCCTTGCAGCATATGTGGCCTTCAATAATCCGAGTTTTGCAGCCCTGGAAACAATGCTGATAATTATAATGGCCACCCATCTGCTCTCAGAGATCAAGGCCGGGATAGGCATCGTTATACCCAATTATATCGGCCTCTTAACAATTCCGTTCGCCCTGATTCTGGACCCGGGAAACGCTGCCACCGTGGTGCTGGTCTCTGGTGTGCTTGGTATCCTTATCGGAGTTATAACATCACTCTTCAACATCAACGAGAATACTGAAGGAAGCCCTTCCATAAATCTTGGGGGAGTAGGCAGTTTCAAAGCCGTCTATGTTACGGTATTGATAGCCCTACTGTTGACCTACTTACATGTGTAGTTCATATCCTGATATAGCGGCCGCTTCACCATTGATCCGGCTGCTGCACCATTTCCTGATATCCGGTTTTATATCCTGATATATTGTGCGGCATCACCAAGTTCTTCCTCTATACGGAGAAGCTGGTTGTATTTAGCAGTACGTTCGCTCCTTGCAGGTGCTCCGGTCTTGATAAGTTCGGCACCAAGTGCAACGGAAATATCTGCAATAGTACTATCTTCGGTTTCTGCGGACCTGTGACTTACCACAACATCATATCCGTTCCCCTCCGCTGTGGTAGCTGCATCAAACGCCTCGCTTAAACTCCCTATCTGGTTCACCTTGAGCAACAGTGCATTACATGCACCCATTTTAATTCCCTGTTTAAATCGTTCCACGTTGGTAACGAACAGGTCATCGCCTACGTTTATGACATCTGGCAGTTCCACAGAAAGAGCGGCAAAATCATCAAAGGCTTCTTCGTGGAAACCATCTTCAATATAAATAATAGGATAAGTGTCGACCAGTTCAACATAATAATCCACCAGTTCAGCACCGGTAAATTTCTCACCATCCACATTATATTTGTCACCATCAAAGAACGATGTTGCAGCAGAGTCTATACCAATAGTGATATCATCTTCTGTATAGCCGGCTTCTTCAATGGCCTCGGTAATTGCTTCCATTGCATCATTGGTTTGGTTGATCGGGGGGGCATAACCACCTTCATAACCTACATTGGTGGCACTATTGCCGTATTTTTGTTCCAGGACATCCCCCAGGACATGATAGGTCTCGGTCGCCCATCTTAAAGCTTCCCTGAAGGTTTCGGCTCCTTTTGGCTGTATCATGAACTCCTGGATGGATAGTTCATTACCTGCATGCTGTCCACCGTTTAAGATGTTCAGGGTCGGGACCGGCAGTGTGAATGTGTTTACTCCTCCCAGGTATTGATATAATGGTATTTTGTATGAATCGGCTGCCGCTCTGGCCACAGCCAGGCTGACACCCAAAATGGCGTTGGCACCCAGACTTGACTTGTCATCAGTACCATCCAGTTCGATCATTATCTGGTCGATCTCACGCTGGCGTCGAACATCCATTCCGACAACCTTCGGACCCAATATAGTGTTAACATTATGTACAGCTGTTTTCACTCCCTTGCCCCTGTACCGATTATCTTTGTCCCGCAGTTCAAGTGCTTCATTTGAACCGGTAGATGCACCGCTGGGAACACTGGCACGTCCAAAACCTCTTGTCTTGGAGTCACTGGAGTATGTCTTTACCTCCACTTCTACAGTAGGATTGCCTCTGGAGTCAAGAATCTCTCTACCATATACATTTTCTATTACGAAATCCACGGGATATTCACCAATAAGTAATTGTATTTATGTGTATTAAAACATAGACATTTTTCATGCACAGGATAGCAAGAAAGTCCCCCCTTCGGTCGCATTTATGTTGAGTACAAAAAGTTATACTTTGTGTACAGCAAAAAAGGAAAGGGGGCCAGATAACCCCCTAAAAAAAGTTATTCTGTCTTCAGGCTTTCCAGAGCCGCCAGTGCCATCTGCCTGTACACCGATGCATCGGTGTTGTAATGCTCTTTTGCACGCACCGCATCAGGGTTATCGCTGTTCAGGTCCTTGACACGCTCAAGTGTACGCTGTGTGGTTTCCACTACCCAGCGGTCCCTGGTTGGTGCATCCACAATATGTATGCTCTCAGGCCTGACCGATGTCAGGATCGTACCATCCTCGGTCTGGAACGTGCTGGGCTTCCCGACGACAGCAAGGTACTGGGGAGCTTCGATATTTGCCATGACCTGGGCTGCTTCCGGCTGGTACTGACCGGCGTAGATGAGAAACGCTCCTGTGGGGTCCACTACCCTGGCGCGCCAGTACTCGGCTTCGTTGCCGATGTCCTCCTTTTCTGTCAGCGTACCAACTATGAACATCCTGTTTACCTTGGCACCTGTGGGAGTAAGTAGATATTGCGGGGAGTACTGGTCATTGCTGTCCTTGAATGATAAGTTTGAATCCCTGAACTCCTGGGCAAAGATGCGGTATGCAACTTCTCTTGTATATTGTCCTGCCATGATTCACACCCCCATCTGTGCGATAATTGTATCCATCTGGTCTAATTCGAGAGGTGGCAGTAACGAAATATCCTCTACCAGTATACTCCTGTCAAGCTTCGGACCTTTTACTAAATAATACCTGCCCAATAGCTTTTCTTTGAACATTTCAAGGACCACTGACTGGTCAAGGGCTTCGGTAGCCATTTGCTTAGCTTCATCCAGGGTGACACCTGTAAGTTGTTCTGAAATCTCGCGGTTCAACAGTGAATCCTGTACACACACACCATCATCCATGACGGCCTTGATCCTCAGGTCATATGATCCTTCCACTTTACCGTGCTCGCCGCACACCCCTTTTATCAGGGCGCGGTTGCATTCGGGACATCTCTTTATCAGGCCGGAACCTGACTGGATATCCACCATTGCACCTGAGAACTCAACAGTTTGGGTACCGATCTCGATATCTTCAGTTATCTCTTCTATCAGGCTGGTCCTGTTAAAATTGATCTGGAACCTTTCCTGGTAGCTGTCAGTTACCACGTTCTTGAACAGGTAGCTTTTCCCTTCAACCAATGAAGGCAGTTCAGCCTTTGCCCATTTATTGAATTTAATTGTCCCGGTCTCGTCCCCTATCAATCCTGCCTGGTCGATACTTTCGTGGCTATTATCCCATATTTGTGCCACCTTGGCAGAGATATTGATCCATTTCCCCTCAGTTGTTATGTCGCTTACTTTTACGGTAGGTGCTTCAGCCTGCTGGGTATTTACCTCAATATCTTCAGTTATCTCCTCTATCTGGCTGGTCCTGTTAAAGTTGATCTGGAGCCTTTCCTGGTAGCTGTCAGTGACCACGTTCTTGAACAGGTAAGTTTTACCCGCTTCAAGTGCAGGCAGTTCAGCCTTTGCCCATTTATTGAATTTTATAGTTCCGGTCTCATCCCCCATCAATCCTGCCTGGTCGATACTTTCGTGGGTGTCATCCCATAATTGTACCACTTTAGCAGAGATATTGATCCATTTCCCATCTGATGTAACGTCACTTACTTTTACAGTAGGCGTTTCACCCTGCTGGACAAAGAAGTCTCCGCGTGGGATGTTATATTCCTTTAGAAAATAATTGACTACACTTCTGCGTGCTTCTTCCTGCGGGACCTTGAACTCGTTTAAGAGTTTGTCAAGTCTGCTTTCGATCTCACTGATGGGGATATTATATCCCTTCTGACTAAAACGCTCTTCAATTTCTTTTGCAATTTCTTTATTCATTCTTCATACCTCAAGCCTCCAGTTTGTTTGGTTTAGGGAGACAATATGTAGATTCCTTGGATGGTTAATATACTTAACCAGAGAGCGGGGTGAAAGTAATATATGACAAAACCAGCATCCGTTGTAGGTAGTAATATAAGTAAAATATAAATATAAGCCCGGAGTCTGGTGATTATCTACACTGCACTGATAGATCATGGAATCCATGAAAGCTCCAACCACGCCACATCTGATTCAAATCGGGTGCTCAACGTCGTTTTGAGTATATGGCTCTATTTTATCACAACTTAAGAAAAAAAATAAATGGAGAGGGGATGTACCTCTCCTTGTCTTTAAATCGCTGTTTCGGTTATTTTTCACTTCTCCCCGTCCTTACTTTGGCCTTAGACTCAAGACAACATCAATGGCTCGGGGTACGTCATCGTGACGGTGTTGTCACCCTGTCCCTTAAAAGTTACTGTCCTGGTTGAAGGCTCTACTGAGATATCATACAAGTACCGAGCACCCGTCTTTTCCGTTTGAGAAGCGACGCTGTTGTCCACATCGCTGTATGCAACAATATTCATTGCAACCCGGTTGTCGGTGTAGCTATATGCCCAATATGTGTAACCGCCCCACTTGACTACCGGACACGTGGCGCTGGGAGACGATTGACTTGGTGAATCTGGTCCGTCATAAACCGTAAGTTTTAAACCAGCCGGGATTGGTGGGTGACTGTCCGTCGGCACTATAAAGACCTGGGGAGCTGGCTCAATCAGCGGTCCTGCTGGTCCCTGCTCACCTTGCGGTCCTGCTGGTCCCTGCTCACCTTGTAGTCCTGCTGGTCCCTGCTCACCTTGCGGTCCTGCTGGTCCCTGCTCACCTTGTGGTCCTGCTGATCCCTGCTCACCTTGTGGTCCTTCTGGACCAGGTGTTAGCTCAATCTCATCTATTGCAGCCCGAAGATCATTTATTGCATCCCAAAGTTCCTCAAATGGCTGTCCCTTATTCTGTGTATCTTTTGCAGAAGCTGGCGAGGCAAAAACACCCACAGCCAATATAACAAAAACTAAAAATACACTTGTATATTTCATTTTATTTTTCATTTTTTTCACACCTTATTTCTTTGGGTACTTATAATGCGCCCCTCTTCGGCGCTCATTTGATGCACTTACCACAGTACCCAAAGGCAAATCCCCGTGCATCTCGGACTTTTTAAACAGTGGTTTTTCTATCCTTCCACTCTTCTTTCAATTTTGTACTTGTTAAACATATATCTTTAAATAAGCATCCTCATACTGTGCATTAGGCATGAATTAATTTGATCACACGTACACTCCGCAATGAAATATCATTCCAAAAATAATAATCCCCCTCACTTGAAAATTTATTTTGGAACTCTATTAAACTCATGGATTTCTGTTTCGTTTAATTACACCATAATTATCTATTTGTTGTAATATATATTAAATTGGTAGGTAAGGACATAAGCAACATGATAAATTCGGTTATCTAAAAATGGTTAAATTATAGGAGAATAAGAATAGTTTTAAGCGTAATCGATAGATTATACGTAACAGCATGAGGTTAGTGCTCGCAATAACATTATTCATCCTCCTTACCACCCCAGCAAGTGCCATCAACATCGATGAAGGCGTGACAATCCCCATCATAGCAGCATATTCCACAATGGAAGGGGAGACCGGAGTACTGCTAAATGCCACAGTTATCGTCACCGAGGGCAATGGCCATGTGTTCGTGGATACCCAGCCGTACACACAAGTGGACCTGCAGGGTTCGGCCAGGATGGCTACACTCGTAGCATCGGACATTACAGGAATAGACCCGACCAGACACGACTTTTATTTCATAATCGAAGTGACCTCACCCATCGTCAGCGGCCCCTCTGCCGGTGCTGCACTCACCGTGGCCGCCATAGCCGACATAGAGGACTGGCAGCTGATCGATGGTGTGGTAATGACAGGAATGATCAATCCTGACGGAAGTATCGGGCCGGTAGGCGGCATCCCGTATAAACTTGATGCTGCTGCACAGCACGGCACGTCCCTGTTCATCGTACCAGAGGGCCAGGTCAATGTGGTGATTACTGAAAACACCATTGTACGCAAAGGGGCTTTCGTAGCCGTAGAAGAAAAGACCATTGAAGTAGACCTGGTAGAACGGGGCCAGGAACTGGACGTGGAAGTAGTAGAAGCAATAACCATCGAGGACGCAGTGGAACTTTTCACCGGTCATGAGATACACAGGTCTGAACCGCCTATAGGCGTATGGTCAGCAGAATACCTGGATGTGCTGCGCCCGCTGGGCAGGAATGTACTGGATGAAGCAAACCAATTATACCTTGTGGCAGTGAATGAGACCACACAGTTCTCAGGCACCCTTGAGGTACAAAAAGTACTGCTGGACAAGGGCCAGGAGCAATATGATGAACAGCAATACTATGCGGCCACCAATACGGGCCTGCTGGTCCTGAATAACCTGAAGTTCATACTTTGGTGGGAGGAATATTCCAATACCAAAGACCAGGACGAATATCTTAACAATCTTTATCAAACCGTAAACCTGGAAATCAACCACAGCCGCCAGGAGGTGGAACGGTTCAAAGAAGAAGGGTTGAAGGACGTGGATGGTGTGGGTGCTGCCGAGATAAGGGTAGTAATGGCAGAACAATTGCTGGAGGATGCACGCTCAACCGAAACTGAGATTGATTACGTCAAGACCCTGGCACTGGCATCCATGAGGGCCAAAACCGTACTGTGGTGGCTTTCGCTGGTGAATACGGACCACACAACCGACGATGGTATGTTGAAAGACAGGGCCGGATGGTACGTGGGAACGGCATCATCAGTGGTCACATACGCGCGGACCATTATCAGTGAGTCCGATAGCATGCACGGTCTCTCCGGACTGCTGGACGAGGCAGATGTATCCCTTGACAGAGCAGTAATAGAATATGAAAGGGGATATTACAGCGGTGCCATATATGATTCGTTACTGGCTTATGTGCAGGCCAGTACCGCTATTAGCCTGATGGGATATTCTGATGTGGGTACAAAGATACAGCGCAGTGCCAATGCTGCAAGGGTATCTATTGAAGAGTCAAGGAATGCCGGTATTGAGCCGGTCCTTGCAGTTAGTGCATACGAGTATGCGGATTCGCTGGAGTCACCCAGCCAGCAGATAATGGAATATAACTATGCCAGGGTGCTGGCCAAGACCACATTGCAGTTGACCACAACTTCTAACGTGAGCCATAGTGCAGTATCTGCAACGCCCATTCCGCTTAAGACCGTTTGCCCGACACAAACCCCTACCCCCCAAGTACCTGCCTGGGATGGGCTGGATGTACCTGGTATTTCAATCATTTCCGGGATACTGGGAGTGTTTGCGGCAATGATACTACTCAGAAGGTAGCGGGTTCAACAGTAGTAGTGGCAAGAATGTCATGGATTTTTACTTAAGGCGAGAGAAGGAAATGTGTTTATACTTTCCTATACGCCAAGTCTGATATATCCCAGCAGGTCATCCCGTCCCAGTTCGTGTATCCGGCTCCTGATCAATCCGGAAAGTGCTTTCACATCCCCTTTTTTTGCACTAATAGGTATGAGTTTATCAGGCCATTGTTTCCAGGGCGGCAGGATGTCCAGCCTTTCGGCCACACCATCCATCACGCTGTCCCTGTTCTTGTCCTTTATTTTATCAATCTTATTGACAGCCACGACCACATCCAGCCCCAGTTCCTGGAGGAACTGGTACATCTCAACCTCAACCGGAATCTCCCCCCGTCCACTCCAGCGGTCCACTATTTCTGCAAATGACTGAACATTTAACACCAGTACTGCCAGGATGATACGCTTACTATGGTCTTCAATATACCTGACAAATTTTGTTTTTATAATATCCTGCTTGCGGTCCTTTACCCCGCTCATGAAGCCAAAACCAGGCATGTCAGTTACGACCAGATCGCCCAATGCCAGGTTCCCGGGTTTGCGGGTAACACCGGGCCGCCGTCCGATGGGAACAGGCTTGCCAGTAAGGCTCCTGATAAGTGTTGACTTACCAACGTTGGAACGGCCAACGAACACGATCTCATATTTAAAAGCATTTTTTTTATCAGGGGAAGCCATAATAGTGTAATATAGGATAGTAGGCTGCAATAAACCTAATTGAATAAATCAACAGAACTGACAACCTGATAAATTACCAGAACTGACCATTTAATAAAGCATCAGTACGGTCGTTCGTGCTCTGGTTCAATTTCTTAATTTCTACCAGGTACTCCCCATCCACATGCAGGGGCTCACCGAACTGGGCATCAATTCCCAATATCCTCAGGTGTTCCTCAAACTGCTGTGCCGTTTTTATGTTACTGACCCTTATCCTCACATTTTCAGTGATACGCTCGCCCCTTTTTCTTTTTCGAATGGTCTCTACCATTGGTTTTAAGATACTCTCACCCAGGCGGCAGCTCCTCTCATGCAATGCATCCTCGTCTTCATCCCACTCCACTGACTGGAACCCCTCCCTGACAACCCTGGAAAAAAAGAAATCCCTGCCATAGTCATTATAGAACTGGAACGCATACTGCAAATCGCTGTTGGTACTTTCAGAACATGTATATTTCAGGGCTGGCAGGTTCATTTCCGGATCCTTTATCACAACACCCTCATGTCCTGCTGCTCCCAGTTCCCTGATAAGGTCAGCCACTATCCGGGCAACGGTATCAACTGGATAATTCCCGAAGTGCCGTACAGTCTTAATACCATAACGCTCGCACAATTCGTTTTTCTTTTCCAGAGTAATGGGTCTACCCGTATCTTTCTCCCTGATATCGAATACATAGAATGCGATACTTTCCACTTCCGGATAAATATCCTTCGGGACATATGGGTTATCAGGACCCACCATTTCACCGCATAGTACCAGATCGGGATGGTCCCGGAAAAATTCAAGTCCAATCCTCTCGGTTGCTTTTTCTGTGGTATATGGGCACACCAACCCGCCCCTGGTAAGAGCAAGGACCTGGTCTTGTATCTTTACAACCCTGACATTGTAACCGTTCATCTTTTCTTCAATGGCAACCAGTGGCAATCCTTTGAAATGTGTTTGAATAGTAGGTTCAAGTACCATAGCCCGGTGTATCTTCGGGAAGCCTTTTACAATCTCGATGTCACTGACCAGATTGAAGAGAGTGGTCCCTGGCTCCACTCCTGATATCCCCTTTTCGAACCTGTAATATTCAGGAAGGAACCTGGAGATCCTCTGCAACACTCTTCTCTTTATCATGCCGGTTATCTTTGATTCCGGCATTCCCAGTGCTTTTGAAGCAATTCTTATAAATTCTTCATCAAAATGTTCCTGAAATCTTTTCATGAATAGTCTAACTAAATCTTCCTGGCAATGGCATCAAGAAGACTCCTGCGTGTGACCAGACCCACAAGTTCATCTTCCAGGTTAATGACAGGCACTCCACCAAGGTTCTTCTCTAACATCAATGAAACCACATCCTTGATCGGGGCATTTGTCTTTACAGAGATGACACCACGACTCATAATATCTTCTGCCAGCAGGTTCTTGATCCTGTTATCCTGCTGGTTGCCTGAAACAAGGTCCCTGAATGCCCGCAGCCCGGTAGCGATATCATGCTCGGTGATGATTCCTACAAGTTCATCGTTTTCGATAACGGGCAGGCGTCCAATATCATTATCAAGCATGATCCTCCTGGCATGGATCACCCTTTCCCCTGGCCCGATGGTGACGGGTTGGCGCATAATCTCTCCGGCATATGAATTGCTGAACGGATAGTGCTCAATGACCTGTTGCGGCGTAACCCATCCTACCACATCATCATTGTCAATGATAAGAAGTATCCCGTTATTTTTGTTCATTAATATAACACCATCATCAACAGTCATATCAGGCAGCACTTTATTGTAGTTATCAGTAGTCGCCGTGGCTACATGCATGGCCGAAGCAGGGAGGTTTGATTTTTTCCTGGTCCCCAGTTCCCTTGTTATTGTACGCATGGTGACAATACCATGGATAATGTTATTATGCATCACAAGGAGTCGTCGGGTACTGAATTTTTCCATAGTGTCAAGTGCATATGATAATTTTTCAGATTTATCTATTGTTACCGGTTCTGTCATTATATCCTGCATATTCATTTTTTTATCACCTACCGTGCTATAATTGCCTGTAGAATGTTTTTAGCATATACGATACCTGCTATCTCATCATCAACAACGAGTATGCCATTGATACGCTGGTCGACCATGATCTTTGCTGCATCTATTACACTGCTGTTCTTACTCAAAGTTATGATTGGCGTGGACATGATATCTTCAGCTACCATAGACACTTCCTTTACAGACCGGAATACCTTTTCGCCACCAGTATGGTTCTTGCGTGCCATCTTAACATCTTTGGATGGTAGTCCCCCTTCAGGATTTGTCATCCTGTTCATTGCAAGGTCTGTCTTGGTAATGGTACCCACAGGTTGGTTGCTGTCATCCATCACGATTGTCCTGTCCACTTCATTGCTTTTCATCTCATGGATCACATGACTGATGCTATGGTGCCTGTGAACAGTGACAAAGAACTGTTCCATAATATCATTTACGACAGTAGTATCATCGAGGGTCGAGTAATATCGTATCAGGTCAAGTTTCGTGATAATACCAATTAAATTCCTATCAGTCTTACTCCTGATAACAGGTAATCCACTGATATTATTCTCAAGCAGGATTTCAGCAGCCTGCCTGGGCGTTGCATCAGGGTATATCGTCAAAGGATCAACTGACATAACCACGCTAATTGGAATATTGCCAATGGGACGCCTGCGCCATTTCGGCTCTGCCTGGTCCAGTCTTTCACTAATATCAGTCTTGGTCACCACACCTATGGATATTACTTCCGGTGATCTTGACGTAGCTTCTTTTGTCATATCATTTTCAATGACCACGAGCCTGCTTATACCGTGTTTTAACATAAGGTTCCTTGCTCTTGATATGGGTTCATTGGATGCTATCAAGTAGACAGGGGAACTCATAATATCTTTTACTTTCATTGCAATACTTCCTTTGGATAATAGATTAATCTACCAGTGCTTTGATAATATCACGTTCGGTTAAAATACCGCATAATTCACCATCATCGATTATGGGAAGTGCTCCCACTTTATTTTTCAGCATTAATGCTGCCGCTTCACCGATATCAATACCGGAATTAGTCCAGACGATGTCACGCAATATCAAGCTTTTCAATGGGACCTGGAATGCATCAGAGACATCCCCTGTCATAAGTTTCTGGAATATTTCACCACTGCCCAGATACCTCATAACATCAGATGCAGTAACAATTCCCAGCAGTACGTCTTCCTTTACAATTGGGATTCGCCTAAAACCCTTCTCTATCATGGTCCTGGTGGCTTCGCCCACAGATATATCAGGCGAGGCAGTAACTACTTTGTCACTCATATATTTGTTTACCGGCTTTGAGGTAGTAATATCTGCCACTGTTCTTACGAAATCGCGTTCTGATACGATACCGACCACAACATTATCATCATCAACGATAGGAATGCCGCCGATGTTCTTTTCGATCATGGTTTTAATGGCGCTTGAAATATTATCATTGACTCCCAGACTGACGACGTCTTTTTTCATGATCTCCCTGACATCTTCGTTTATGGCAGCAGCAAGGTTGCCTTTGTACCTGTTCTTGACAATATTATGTCTGAGTCCGCCACCAAGGAAATCCACAATATCCAGACTTGTAATGATCCCTACCAACCTGTTCGTGCCTGCATCGGCGATTGGAACACGCCTGAATCCATATTTTAACATGGTTTTTACGGCTCCCATAATATTGGTTGTTGGGGGGAGAGTAACGATATTTTTAGATGCAATTGCCAGGATATCACCCTGGTTGTTTGAGACCCTTGATTTAAAATCCACTGGCCCCCTATCCATTACTCCAGTACTATCCATTGCTCTTATATCAGACCTGTTAATATTTTGCCTCTTCATGTTTTCACCGTTTGGTTAATTACTAAGAAAGATTATGTCCCGATACGTGCCATATTACAGTTGAAGTTAAATCATGTTATTTTCCAGTTCGGTATTTCATCAATTATTACTTTCTATTTAAAGTATTCTGTAATCCTCAACAATTTGAATTTTTTACAGTGAATAAAGTATAATTTCCTGCACCTTTCACTGTAAATAAAGTATGATTTTGTGCAGTCAAGTAAATCAGAGCGATAGCGTGGATTTTCTTGCAGTCTGTTCCAGGCCCATGACCAGATACCATTCAAATCCTTCCATCAATACACGCTCTGACAATATCATGTATATCTATGATACCTACAAGTTTTTCCGGGTCCACAACACACAAACGGTGCACATTTAGCCGTGTCATCATTTCAATAGCTTTTTTTAAGGATGCATCGGTGGTTATAGTGAAAGGTGGAGTGCTCATGATGCGCGCCACCCTGGAAGATGTTCCTATTCTGGTACCATGTTCGCCCTCCCGTTCTATCCTGACACCACCCGAGCTTAAGATATCATACCTTGTTATCATACCTTTTGGTCTATTTTGTTTGTCTACCACAGGATACCCGGAAAATCCTTCCCTGATCATATTCATCCATATCCTTGACAGCGAATCATCTGGTGTGCATGTCTTGACGTTCTCGCTCATAAATTTACTCACCGTCCCTTCAGGAATATCTGATGGATCCAGATTGTTAAAAATATCTGTGATGCTTATAATACCATTAAGGGCATTGCCTCTGGCTGTATCCACCACAGGTAAGCATGTGAATCCTGTTTCTATCATGATTCTTGCCGCCTGTTTCATATCCGTTTTTGCGGAAATGATAGGTGTCTCAATGACATACCCATTGACAGTGATATTTGATTTTGTTGATGTAACGTTCAGGACGTCTTTTTCAGTTAATATCCCGATTACCCTGTTCTTTTCATCCACAACTGGTAATGTCCTGTGGTGGAAATCCCGCATAAGCTGACGGGCACGTGTAATAAAATCAGAAGCTTCAACGTATACCGGATGTTTTTCCATTATAGCACGGACAGTTAATTTGTCCATCGAAATCCCCCTAGTAACATAATAATACTATTCTGTTTCCCTGCAGTATTCGCACATCAACGACCCATTGAAATAGTCAAGATTATCCGTATATTTCCCGCAGTTCTCGCACACGCCCCTGCTGATGATCTCAGGAATTTCCTTACCGGTTGTGATACTTCTTTCCCTGTGCATGTTGATAAGTTCGGAAAAAATGTTTCCCATCTCCACAGATACTGAAACAAGGTCTGTTTCTGTTACCAGCCCGACAAGTATCTTGTCTTCGACGATCGGTATGCGCCTGATATGCATATTAAGCATAAGGTCAATAGCTTTTTGCATGTCTTCATCAACATCAAGAGTTATCAGCGGAGTTGTCATGACCTTTGTCAAGCTGAGTGAGTCAGGATTTACGTTTTTAGAAATGATCTTCTTGACCATATCACGCTCGGTAAGGATACCTATCGGATTATGACCTTCCATTACTATCAGGCTGCCCACATCAAGCTCGACCATTTTTTTCGCTGCATCTGATATTTTAATACCTTTATCGATGGTAATGGGATCACTGGTCATGATCTCCCTAACTGGCATTCCCGTTTCCATTGCATTGAACCTCCCTTGAAAACCTAATGTATACTATTAACTTATCTATTTGATTGAATATAAAGAATTGGTAATAGGGGTCTTGGAATGGGAAACCATAAAATACCCTCAAGATAATTTTTCAATATGTCTAGACCTATTCCGGAACTTGTGGCTGGTGTTAGAAATCCTGCCACTTTGTCTGTTTGTAAAGACCATGTTGATGCTGTTTATTTTTCAATTGACCGGTTCAGTCTCAGAGCCCGGGCCAGGGATATAACCCTCGATAACCTTGATACGTTTGTAGAGCAGGTAAAGGACAGCGGCCTGAAAGCGTACCTGGCAGTCAATACCGTAATTTACCCGGAGGACCTGCCTGCTGTGGATGCCGTAATGGAGACGGCCGCCAGTGCCGGTGTGGATGCAGTTATTGCCTGGGACCCTGCCGTCATCAACAAATCTGTAGAGTGCGGCCTTGATCTCCATATATCCACCCAGGCCAATGTGTCCAATTGGCAGGCCGCAGAGTTTTACAGGAAACTGGGCGCCAGTCGTGTGATACTGTCGCGGGAGCTGACCCTTGGGCAGATAAAGGATATCAGGCAGCATACCGATATGGAACTGGAGGTGTTTGTGCATGGTGCCATGTGCCAGGCAGTTTCGGGGCGCTGCTACCTGTCGGCCTACCTGCTGGGACGCTCTGGCAACTGCGGGGACTGTACCCAGCCCTGCCGGTGGCAGTGGACCCTGCACGGTGAGAACGGGGGACTGGTTGAACTGGGCGGGAAATACCTGCTGAGTGCCAGGGACCTGTGCATGATAGAATATGTGCCTGAATTAATAGATGCGGGAGTGGATGCGTTCAAGATAGAGGGCAGGCTCCGGAACCCGGGTTATGCGGCTGTGGTGTCCCGGTGTTACCGTGAGGCACTGGACTGCTGCCTGGATGGTTCATTTACCAGGGAGCGGGCACAACAGTGGAAAGAACAGATGGCTGCTGTTTATAACCGGGGCTTTTCCACAGGTTTCTATTTCGGGGTACCGGGACCGGATGGGCTGGCTGTTGAAAAGGACATGAATGCTTCATCGGTGCGCAGGCAGGCAGTGGGTGTGGTGCAGAACTATTTCGTGAAACAAGGTGCGGCGGCGGTCAGGCTAATGGAAGGTGGGCTGGCGGTCGGGGACAATATTGTGATCGAAGGGACCAGTACATACCTGGAGCAGGAAGTGGAGTCGTTGATGATAGGAGTAGATCTGGTACAAGAGGCAGGGAAAGGGCAGGATGTGGGTATGAAGGTGGCAGACAGGGTCAGGGAGAATGACAGGGTGTTCAGGGTGGAAAGAATATAAGGCAGTACCATAGTAATTTAATGTGAATCCATCTCACGGGAGCTAATACCTTTGACCGGTATACACCAGATACTCACTTTAATTGATGAGGTCGTATGGGGTCCTTTCATGATGTTGCTGCTGATAGGCACCGGCATCTTCCTTACATACAGGTTAAGGGGGCTTCAGGTACGCAGACTTGTGTACACCCTTCGGCTTGTATCCGAACATGATGGAAAGGAAGAAAAAGGCGACATATCCCCTTTTCGTGCTTTGATGACCACACTATCAGGCACCATAGGCACAGGGAATATCGCAGGTGTTGCAACTGCTATCTCAATGGGTGGACCGGGTGCACTTTTCTGGATGTGGCTGACCGCAGTGGTGGGTATGGCCACCAAGTTCGTGGAATGCACACTTGCTCTTCATTTCAGGGACGAACTGCCTGACGGTACAATGATAGGCGGGCCGTTCTATTATCTTGAGAGAGGATTGAAATACCGCAGGGTGGGTATTGTGTTGGGTATGTCTTTTGCAGTTTTCGGCATATTCTCATCCTTTGGTATAGGCAATATGACCCAGGCCAATTCAGTATCCATTGCCATGAACGATACCTTTAATGTACCGGGGATGGCTACCGGACTGGTACTTGCATTGGCGGTGGGGTCTGTTATCATTGGCGGGATCAAGAGATTGGGATTTGTTGCAGGCAACCTTGTCCCCTTCATGGCTATCCTGTATATCCTGTCCGCCCTTGTCGTTCTGATCTTTAACTTTGATAAGGTCCCGGCGGCCTTTTTACAGATAATAGATAATGCATTTTCTGGTGCCGCGGCAGCTGGTGGATTTACCGGGGCTGCTGTGGCCAGTGCTGTACGTTTTGGTATTGCAAGGGGGATATTCTCCAATGAAGCAGGGCTGGGCAGTGCACCTATGGCACATGCCACTGCCAAAACGCCCAATAGCGTTCGCCAGGGTTTGATCGCCATGCTTGGGCCTTTTATCGATACTATTGTGGTGTGTACTATGACAGGTTTGGTCATTATTTCAACCGGGGCATGGGAAACTGGCAAGACCAGTACTTCGCTGAGTATTCATGCATTCAACTCGCAGATAGGATATGCAGGTGATGTGATAATTACGATAGGTATGGCAGTGTTCGCATTCACTACCATACTTACGTGGTCTTTTTACGGCAAGCAGTGCCTGTCCTACTTTGTGGATAAGGTGTCAGATGATGTGAGATTTTACAAGGGATTTTTAAGGATTTATTACTCTGTATTCCTTGTGGGAATAATGGTGGGTGCAGGGGTGGTGGATCTTCCACAAGGGGTTGGATACCTGGAGGATATCTGGCTGTTCTCTGATATTACCAATGCCCTGATGGCAATACCGAATCTTATAGGGCTGCTGTTAATGCATGGTGTGGTGGTCGGGCTGGTGAAGGAGTATTTCAGGAAGTGAAAATGGTGTTTACACGAAATGCTTCGAATTCAGGGGCGCTCTCAGGCCATTCTTAGGCCATTCTTAGGCCGTTATTAAGCCGTAATTAGGCAGTTCTTTGGGCTTTATAGTTCCAGTTCTGCCAGTCTGCTTTCATAGGATATCCGTACAGTAGCGCTGTTTTCAACTACAAGTGCTGCAATCTGCATAATATGGGGCATTTTTTAATTATGTTTGTATTTCGTTAAGCCATTCGTAAATTGGCATTACTTGAATTTCCTTTTCATTGATGGTCAGTGTTTCTGACTCTTTTTCAGTTATTATCGAACCACATTTGAGATTATGGGCGTTCATAGCCTCAGTTAATCCTCTTATTTCTCTATTTCTCGTTTTTTCATCTTTAAGGGAAAGGGTCACCTGAATGGCTCCGGTGATCGTGAGATTATCTTTTATAAGGAAATCACATTCATAGCTGCCTTTGTGGTAGTATATTTCCCTGCTCTGTTTTGTCAGTGTCATATAAACAAGGTTCTCCAGCAACCGGCCCCTGTCCAGTGAAAACTTGAATGAGATAGAATTCACCAGCCCTGTGTCTAAACAATATATTTTTTTAGGATTGATAAGCTGCTTTTTCACTGATCTGTCATATTTAGTTAATGTGTATATCAGATATGAATCTTGTGCACATTGGATATATTCTTTTACCGTTTCACCTGTTATATGCAGGGTTTTTGCGATGTTTGAGTAAGAGAATGGTTTTGCTATGTTAGAGATGACAAAGTAGAGCAGGTCAAATACATCTTTGTTATTCCTCAGGTTGTTGGGATATATTATATCCTTCAAGTAGATGGTCTGGAAATAATTCTTGAGAATTTCCTGTTTTAGTTCGTTATCGCTTTCCAGTACAACTCTCGGATAGGCCCCGTATTCCAGATAGTTATTGAACTGCTGGAGTTTCTCTACGGTTGTTGGCTTATGGACATTACTGAAGTTTAGATATTCCTTAAATGACAGCGGATAGACTGTTAGGGAGAAGTACCTGCCTGAGAGCCTGGTGCTGATCTCTTTTTTTAGAAGGCTGGATGTTGAACCTGTGAGTATTATCTTGATGTTTGTTGTGGTATCAAACAAGGTCTTGATGGTCTGTACCCAGTAATTAAAATTCTGTATCTCATCAACAAAAAGATAGAGGGTTGAAGGCTTCTTCAGTGCCCGATGATATTCGATTATTTCTGTAAGGTATGCCGGGTCTTTTGATTTGCTCTGGAACAGGGGCTCATCGAGATTGATGAATAGTATGGCTTCGGGCGGCACGTTGCTATCCAGCAGGCTTTTTATCACCTGGTAGGCAAGTGTTGATTTTCCAGTGCGCCTGGCACCTGTGAGCAGGAGTATTTCTTTTGTCGGGAGGTATTTCTTAATTTTGGGGTACCATCGCAGCCGATCTATTCCGGTGTCAAATGGTTTATCGAACCACCAGGGGTTCTGGCGTTCAAGGGCTATTTTTGTGTTTTCGTCCATGTTGTAGATTATAATCGCTGAATATACTTTAAGTTAGCGGTTATAATTGGTGATTTTTGTATAAATTGTAACCCATGTTCTTCAGTTTAATGGTTTAATTAACCGTTTCATTTGCTTAAAAAACTACTCGATGGTCTTAATGCTAGCGTTTTTCCCAAATATAGAGGGAGAAAATTTATTTTTTCTAGGAACAGACCCCGGGCACAAAATATTTATATATACTCTTTCATATTAATATGTGCTTCACAGCATTAGAAAAAAAAAACCAATAGCAAGTGCTTGAATAGATCAGAATGTAGAACAGACTCCAAAAAGGTAGTGTTTTGCTGCTATCGATTTTATTTTAAACTGGCGAAGATAGGTTGTAAGATATGATGTTTGATTTTTACAGATTTATTGATTTACCCGAAACTGTGCTACTACTATCTAATTTTTCTAAATCAAGTGTCTTGAGCAAATAATATATAAATTTCAACGATACCATTGGAACCAAAAATAGGAATATTTCCCGCTTATCTTTTTCTTTCAGGCAAACCTTACCGTACTTTAATTCAATAAAATCACCAAGATATATCATCATCGTCATTTTTAATTATTTTGACTTCTTGAACTGCTTTACCTATTTTATAAATGTAAAAACCATCATTTCGCTTATTCCAACAATTTAAGATGGGATGATCTTCAAAATTGGGATAACTCATGCGAGAGCCCCATTCAATCACATAATCGTCTTCAATCTTATATTTGAATAAATTTGTAAAAATTGGATTGTAACTGACTATTATGATCAAATCAATTTTCAATGTCCTTTTCGGAATTGTTTTGGAGATGTTACCTTCCGTTACTTCTTCAAAAAGACCAGGATGTTTTTCTCTTAGTGACTTGGTATTTAATAGAATCTTTGTTGCTTCTTCGGGGTTCAGATGACTTAAAAAGCCTTTTTCAACTTCTCTGAAACTACTATCAAAGTTAAATTGATATTTTATTTCCAATGATTTTGCAATATTTTTTGATTCATTATTTATTACAATATACAGTTTACCAGATTCTAAAACGTCTGATCGATCTGTTACTTCTTTATTTCCTGAAATTATTTTTGTGGTAAGTATTGGCTTTCTCGCATCTCTTAATTGGCGAAAAATGATGATAATCAGAATTATATTAGCAATTGCAATTATAATGTTAGAATAATTTCCAAACAAGTTTAAGAGAGCCATTACAATTGGCACAATAGT